>Ga0115572_10000505_pt1 | contig 32832 bp, 33 predicted proteins | sample COGITO_mtgs_1206_FD_88681 | JGI IMG/M metagenome (GOLD analysis project Ga0115572, IMG submission 88681) | Pelagic marine microbial communities from North Sea - COGITO_mtgs_120607 | ecosystem: Environmental > Aquatic > Marine > Epipelagic | place: Germany:Helgoland, sampling site Kabeltonne... | reverse complement strand
GCCTCAGCTACAACCAGTGCATTTGCATCAGAAGAAGAACAAAAAACCTGGGAAGTAACCAGTGAAGTGGGCGCTATCATTACCAGTGGTAATACCGAAACAACGACCTTAAAAGGTGGTATTAAAGTATTGCATAACTTAGAAAGTTGGAATAACGAGTATAAGTTAGACGGCATCTACAAAGAAGATGAAGTAGAAAACGACGCTGGCACAAAAGAAAAACAGCGTACTAACGAAAAGTACTCTATTTCAGCGCAGGGTAATTACAAATTAAACGAAAAGCATGCTCATTTATTTATTTATGGGTCGCACGTATCTGATTACTTTGGCGCATACCGAAGTGAATCAGTTATTTCAGCGGGTTATGGTTTACGTTTACTAAACGAGACAAACATGAAGCTAAACGCTGAAATTGGTCCGGGTTATAAGTATTTTAAGTATCCAGATATTAGCGAAGAGGTTGATGAAAACGGCAACTCATTAGCGGGTGAATACGAAGGCGAAGTGATTGCCTTAGGTAAAGTAGATTTTAGCTGGAAAATTTCAGACAACGCGCGTTTTACTCAGTTAGTGTCGGTAGAATACGGTGATACTAATACTAAAACCCGTTCAGAAAGCGCATTACTTACTAAAATCAATGGCTCATTGCAAATGAAAGTGGCTTACAATATAACCAATAACTCTGATGTGGCTGATGACAAAGAAGCAACAGATACAGAGACTTCATTAACACTTGTTTACAGTTTTTAACTATACTAAAAGTATAATAATGGGTAAGCGTGCTTACCCATTTTTTTTACTTATAAAATGGTGTAGTATGCCGCGGCTATCTTTATTTTACTGGAAGGACACTTTGTGAAGTTAATTAAACTTTTTGCGGTACTGCTATTATTAGTATTCGCTTCGTCATCATTTGCGCAAGGAAGTAGTCAAGGTGTTGCACCTACAGAGCAGCAATTAGAGCAATTTCAGAAGCTACCAAAATCACAACAAAAAGCGCTTGCTGAAAAGTATGGAATTAGTTTAGACGCACTGGGTTTTTCGACAGATGGTGAATCATCCGATGATGAAGGTAGCAATAAAAATTCATCTTCTATATTACCTCGAGATTTAGATGAAAAAGATTCTGAGGAATTAACCGATGAAGAAAAATTCAAACCTAAAGAAGAAGAAATAAAGCCGTTTGGCTACGAACTTTTCTCTGGTGAGCCAACAACCTTTGCACCCTCTGAAAATGCATTAGTCCCAAGTACTTATATGGTGGGTCCTGGTGATACATTTACACTAAACTTGTATGGTAAAGAGTCCTTTAATGGAGAGGTTACAGTTGATAGAGAGGGCCGCCTTGTTATTGACAAACTTCAGCCTGTAAACGTTGCAGGTATGCAATACAACCAAGTCGTTGAGCTGATCCAACAAAAAGTTGAACAAGAAATGATTGGTGTTAGAGCATTTGTTTCAATGGGCGAAACCAGAACAATTAGAGTAATGGTTTTGGGTGAAGCATACAAACCTGGCGCTTATACCATTCCCTCACTTTCATCAATAACTCACGCGCTGTTTGTTAGTGGTGGGCTTTCTGATATAGGTTCGTTGCGTAATATTCAATTAAAGCGAGCTGGCAAAACAATTCAAACTCTGGATCTCTATGATCTATTAATTGAAGGCGACAGTTCTGATGATGTGATCTTAAAACCGGGTGATGTTGTTTTTATTCCGCCAGTTGGTAAGCAAGTAACAATCAGTGGCGAAGTTCGCCGTCCAGCTATTTTTGAACTACAGGGGTCAGAAAGTTTAGATGAAGTCATTGCTATGGCTGGCGGATTGACTGCCCAAGCTTACCCACAAAAAACCATCGTAGAACGTTACACAGGTAATAGTTCAAAAACGATTTTACAGCTTGATATAACTAAAAACTCTCAATATTCACCTAAAAATGGCGATACTATTAAAGTACCAGCATCGAGCGATGAGCTTGATAATGCAGTTACTTTAATCGGTGCAGTAACGTATCCAGGTAATTATTCTTGGAAAGAGGGGGATAAAGTTAGTCGACTTTTCACTTCAGTTAAAAGTGATTTATTACCTACTGCTGATTATGAATACGGATTGATTGTTAGAGAAGTTAATCAAAAAGGTGACATAGAAGTACACCAGTTTTCACCCTTAGAAGCCTCACAAAACAACGTAAAAAGTGACTTAGAGCTCAAAGCCAGAGATATAGTTGTAATTTTTAGCCGCTTTCAAACTAAAGATGATGAAGAGGCAGCCTTAAAAACACTCGCTATAACAAAAGAGCAATTAGAATTAAGAGAGCGAATGAAGCTCTGGGAACAATACGAAGAAAAGCAATTCTATGAATTTATAGACTTAGGTGGTGCGTTAGAAAAAGAGCTAGCAGAGCAGCTAGCAGCAGAAGAAAGTAAAAAAATCACTAACATTACTGACTTCCTAAATAGCAAAGAAGAAGAGCTTAAAGAAAGCGACTATGCTGTATTCAGTCGAGAAAAGCTATTACGTCCTATTATTGCAAAATTAAACCAGCAATCTAGCTACTCGAGCCAAGTTAAAATATTTGGTATTCGCGGGGAAGTTCGTTTTGACGGCGTTTACCCTCTTCCTATAAATGCGACCGTGAAAAAAGCAGTATTAGCAGCGGGCGGATTAAAAGAGTCAACATTCCTTGAAAAAGCTGAAATTACTCGTTATAGCAATGAGCACAAAAGCTTACTTGATCATGTAGAAGTAGACTTAAATGAAGCGCTTACAAGCAATGATAATGAAAAGTTTGCAATACAAAGTAAAGATTCAATTAGCATCTACCCGATACCAAATTGGCAAAAAGATTTACAAATTGAAATTGTAGGTGAGGTTAGATTCCCTGGTATATACAGTATCCGCAAAGGTGAAGACTTAACTAAAGTACTTGAGCGAGCCGGTGGTTTTACGGAGTTCTCATATCCTGAAGGTGCCATTTTTACTCGCGAGTCAATCCGATTCCAAGAGCAGCAGCAATTAAATAAACTATCTGAAGACTTAAGACGCGATATTGCAGCTAAAAGTTTTAACAGCTCAATAACCGACTCATCTTTGAGTTACAAAGATATGGATAGTTTGATTACAGATTTAGCAAAAGTTAAAGCAGTAGGCAGGCTTGTTATAGATTTACCTGCTATTGAACAAGGTCAGCAGCACTTACCGCTTCAAGACCAAGATGTGCTTTATATACCTACTAAAAGTAATAGCATTAGTGTAGTCGGAGAGGTTAACTTTTCTACATCCCATATTTACAAGGCTGGATTATCACTTGATGATTATATAAACAGAAGTGGTGGCTTTAAACAGCGTGCAGACGAAGAGAGAATTTACATAATTAAAGCCAGTGGTTTAGTTACAATTCCTGATCAAGGGTCGTGGTTTGCGGCAAATAAAGCTGAAGAGTTGAGCCCTGGTGATACAATTGTAGTGCCACTAAATACCGAACATGTAGATAACTTAACATTATGGAGCACAGCAACTCAAATCCTTTACCAAATGGGTGTTGCGTTGGCTGCTATTAGCTCACTATAAACATGAAATATACTTTGAGAGACATTGGGTCTTCGTTATGATTTTTGAATTTATTATGCTTGCTTTTGCATTTGGCTTTTCGTATGCAGTGATATTTGCTATTACGCCTTTAGCCGTTAAGTTTGGGCTTGTCGATACCCCGTGCAATCGTAAGCAACATGACGGAGCCATACCACTTATTGGTGGGCTCTCAATATTTTTAGCTGTATTTATTTCTGTTTTAGCGTTTTACCCGTTAACTACAGAAGTTGTAAGTTACCTTATATGTGCTGGCGCAATTGTCATTTTGGGTGTAGTAGATGATTATCGTCAATTAGGTGTGAAAATTCGCATATGTATTCAGGTCATTGTTGCGCTTGTTATGATATGGGGCAGTGATGTTTATATACATAACCTAGGCGATTTATTTTCATTTGGAGACGTGAACCTGAGCTGGTTTGGGATCATTTTTACTATTGTCAGCGTAATTGCCTGTATCAATGCATTTAACATGATAGATGGTATAGATGGCTTAGCTGGTTCGCTGAGTATACTAACTTTACTCTCGGTATTTGTGCTGATGCTGATGAGCGGAAATTATGCATTTGCATACTTACCGCTTATCATTGTTGCTACCGTTGCGCCCTATTTAGCATTTAATTTAGGGCTTAAAGGGCACAAAAACAAAAAAATATTCATGGGTGATGCAGGCTCAATGTTTATTGGGCTTAGCGTTATATGGTTCTTAATGGTGAGCACTCAAGCGAGTGAGCCCGCTTTTAGACCGGTGACCGCGTTGTGGATAATTGCGGTACCACTCATGGACATGATGGCTATTATTATTCGCCGAACACGAAAAGGGATGTCGCCTTTTCATGCAGACAGAGACCATTTACACCATATATTTATGAGAGTAGGCTTTAGCCCACGTAGAGCGCTTAGCGTGATATTAACGTTTGCAATTGTGATGAGCTCAATCGGTATTTTTGGTGAGATTTTACAAGTTCCAGAATGGGTAATGTTAGCTCTATTTATAGTTGTTTTTGTGCTTTATGCATTAGCACTTCAACACTGTTGGAAAGTGGCAAGATTTTTACGCAGAAAAAACAATAAGCATTAAAGAGAGAATTATGAAAAAAAATAGTGGTTTTACAATGATGGAGTTATTAGTCGTCATCGTTATTTTAGGTTTGTTAATGTCGTTAGTTGCGCCTAAGTTTTTCTCAAAGTTAAGTTCTTCTGAACGTAAAATAGCGGCAGCACAAATGTCGTCATTTGAAACAGCTATTGATACGTACCGCTTAGATTTAGGGAAGTACCCAACCGAATTGTCTCAACTTCGTCAAGGCGACGAACCTCGTTGGGATGGCCCGTACTTACCAAAAGATGTACCACTTGACCCTTGGGGAAACCCATATGTTTATAAAACTCCGGGCACTGAAGGTAACCCATATACCTTAAAGTCATACGGTAGTGATGGTAAAGAAGGTGGTACAGATAATAACGCGGATATCATTCACCTATAATGCAACTACATGACTTACTGCTAAATAAATTTAGCGTTGATGCGCAAGATCTCCAAAGAGCGATAAGTTACCAAGCTAAATACAGCGGTCGACTTGAACAAATTCTTGTAAACATGGGAAGCCTACCAGAGGACCAAGTTTCACAATTACTGAGTGAATATTTAGAGATCCCGCTATTTTCAAATGAGCAATATGCTAATTTTGAACCTGCTGCGATTGAAAAGCCTGCACTTGATGTTTTTTTAGCACAAAGTTGGGTGCCACTGAGTAAGCAGGGTGAACATATAGAATTTGCCTGCAAAGATCCGCTTAATCAAGTGATGAACGAATGGTTAATTAAAAACAACCAAGAGTACACATTATTTATAGCTAATGAAGTTGATATTCAGTTACTTATTTCAAAGTATGAAGAACCAACCACAGATCTTCTAGACGACAATCCTCTGGATGAGGAAGAGCGCCTTAAAGAGCTGGCCACAGAAGCGCCAACAGTCAATTTACTCAATTCATTAATTAGCCGAGCATTGCGTCAAGGTGCATCAGATATGCACTTAGAGCCTTATAAAGGGCGCTACAGAGCACGCTTTCGTGTTGACGGTGTGCTTCATGAAGCTGAAACAATATCAGCCAGAAAACAGCTACCTATAATCACACGGTTGAAAATCCTGTCGGGTATGGATATAGCCGAAAAGCGCCGCCCGCAAGACGGCAAAATAGAAATGAAAATTGCCAACCAAGAAATTGATATTCGTGTATCTGCTTTGCCACTTAATGATGGCGAATCAGTGGTAATGCGTTTTTTACGCAAAGAAAACGTTCGCTACGACATGTCAGTGCTGGGATTATCGAGTGATATAAACGAATTAATCTTGGATGATATAAAAACCACATCGGGAGTGGTGTTACTAACAGGCCCAACAGGCTCTGGTAAAACAACAACTCTCTATACGTTTTTAAATGCACTCAATAACGACGATGTAAAAATAATTACCTTAGAAGATCCTGTTGAATACCAATTACCAGGCATCAACCAAGTGCAAGTTAATAGCGATATAGGCTTTGACTTTTCAGCTGGTCTTCGCTCAGTGGTACGTCAAGATCCTGATGTAATTATGCTTGGTGAGATACGCGATAAAGAAACCGCACAAATAGCATTACAATCAGCGCTTACGGGGCATTTAGTGTTTAGTACCGTACACACTAACGATGCCGCAAGTGCTTATACGCGTTTACTGGATTTAGGTGTTGAAGAGTTTTTACTGAATGCAGCACTTGTTTCTATAGTTGCACAGCGTTTAGCACGTAAAATATGTGACCATTGCGCTGAACCAGAGCCAAGCGCACAAGCACTGATTGAGAAATACGACCTAAGCAATTTTGCTAAACGCTTTAATTTACCAAGTATAGAGTTAAAACGTGGTGCAGGTTGTGAGCATTGTAGTCAAACAGGTTATAAAGGCCGGATGGCGGTAACCGAATACTTACGCTGCGACAGCGAAATAAAAGCGATGCCTAAAAATGCCGACTTTATCCCTAAAGCCAAGCTACACAACCAAAGCTTAAACAGGCGAACGCTCTTAGAAGATGGTTTATATAAAGCGGTACTAGGGCAAACAACCATAGCTGAAGTTATTAGGGTTGCTGGGTAATGCCACTCTTTAATTATAAAGCATACGATAGCTCAGGTGCAAAGTCAGACGGTCAAGTCGAAGCGCAGGATCAGCAAGAGGCTATCACAAAACTAAAAGCACAAAAGCTACTTGTTTTTGAGATTAAAGAACAGCAAAAGCAGCATGCGCTAAGTTTAAGTTTTAATAATAAAATTTCACTCTCAGATCTTGAATTTTTAACTGCAGAGCTAAGCTTATTATTAGCCACTGGCGTTAGAATTGACCGTGGGCTAGATATAATTAGGCGCACCAAAGCCAAGCCTGCACTAGCTAAAATGCTAGCCGATATAAGCAACAGCATAAAAAAGGGCAGCAATTTATCACAAGCATGCCGGGCGCATCCCGACGTATTTGATAATTTATATTGTAACTTAATTGAGCTTGGTGAAGCCTCAGGTAACTTAAGTGAAATATTTGCGGGCCTCGCAAAAGATCTAAAGTTTAAGCGCGAGCTACAACGTAAAATTATAGGCTCGTTAACTTACCCCTGCGTTATTTTATTTGTATGTGTGTTAAGTATATTTTTTATATTTAATTTTATTATTCCCAAAATGGCCGACATGTTTAGCCAACTAGAAACTATGCCATGGTACACCCAACTTATGCTTTCTATTAGCGATTGGATGAATCAATATCAAGGGCTACTTGCTATTGGGGTTATTGGTATCGTACCAGCGATAATATGGGCGTCAAAAAAGCCCCGCTTTTTAAAATGGTGGCATAAATCGGCATTAAAGTTACCCGTAATCGCTAACGCGACAATTACTGTAGAACGAATTCGTTTTAATAGCGGCTTAAGTTTAATGTTAAAAGCGGGAGTGCCTATCGACCAAGCACTTGAGCTTTCTGCGGGTAACATAAAAAACCATGTTTTAAACCATGAAATGAACATAGCCCGAAAAAAAGTAAAGCGCGGTAGCCAATTAACACCAACGCTACAGCAAACTTCGTTATATCCGCCATTTTATATATCCTTATTAGAGGTGGGTGAAGAATCGGGCAATCTCGATATCGTATTTGAAGAAATAGCCAACCGCTCACGACAAGATTTTGAAACCTGGACCGACAACATGACCGCGCTCATAGAGCCGTTGATGATTTTATTTATGGGGGGCTTTGTAGGAGGCATTGTTGTGGTTATGCTTATGAGTATGATATCGCTAAACGATGTAGGTTTTTAAATGCATTCAATGAGTTTTAAGTTTAGTAAAGGGTTCACCCTAATTGAACTTATTATTGTATTAAGTATCGTAAGTTTACTGTTAAGTGTTGTAGCCCCTATATCGATTAAAGCGGTTGATAAAACAGAGGCTAAAACAGAGCTGTTAAACACCACAAAGTGGATTAAAAATATTGGCTTTCAAGCGTTTATAAAACAGCAGAGCTACTCGTTAGAGCTGTATGGCAATACATTAAACTTGTATAAAATACCCAGTAACGAGCTCGTTAAAACAAAAGAGTTGGCGTCGCTTAACTTTACTCAGCAAAGAGTTGATTTTAACGCCAATGGATTTGTTACCCCAGCACAAATAAGTGGTCATTTTAGAGGGGAACCCCTTACTATTTCATTAGAGCCTAATAGTGAAAAACAATAACCAAAGCGGATTTACATTAATAGAATTACTGGTTGCCACTATCATATTATTTATGGCAATGGGCGCCGTATCGCTTATTTATCGGGGAGCGTTCATATCTAGCGAAAAAGCCAGCAACCACGTTAATATAGTCGCGAATGTTCCCGCACTGCTGAGCCAAATAAAGCAACAAGTGCAAAGTGCAAGCCCGCAGCAAACACAACTAAATGGCCAAGGCAGCATGTGGCAAAGCACCTACACTTGGCAAGCCAATGTGCAACAAAGCAAAAAAGTGACCGATGAAGTTATGGTGCTAGAATTTGGCGAAAACGCCGCATCAAAAACCCAATTTAAACTTTGGCAAGTCACTCTAACCCTAAATAGCCATGGCATAGTAAAAAATTATACCTTTAACGAAGTGAGCTGGCATGATGCGTAAACAACACGGCTTTACGCTTATTGAGCTGCTAATATCGGTTACTTTGCTTTCGATGCTTATGTTTACTGGCAACTACGTGTATATGCAATTAGCATCGCGATGGAATAAAGAACTGGGTAGTTTTGAGCAAAACATAGCGCAAACTAAAGCGGTGTATTTGTTACAAGCAACGCTTGATAGTGTTGAGCCTTATTTAATTAAAAATAACAAAGGTCGCCCAGAAATGTTTTTTGTAGGTGACGATAAAAGCTTATTGGCTATGACCAAACGTGGCCTTATTGATACCCAGCACCCAGAAATATTTCGTTTAACCGCAGTGCAAAACAAAAATGGTAAGTATGATCTGGTTTATCAAGCGGTATCTGGTAGCGAGCTATTACTTATTAATTCAGAGCAAAATATAGAATTTACCTATAAAAAAACATTACTTACTAATTTAGATGAGGTAAATATAACTTACTTCGGCTGGAAAAACCTTGATCAAATGGCATTGCAAACATCTGGTGCTGAACCTGTGTGGCAGAGCAAATATTCAGGACTAGACCAACAACTCACGCCACAAAAAATACAAGTAACATTGCTTAAAAATCAACAGTCTTTGATTTTTTATAGCCAATTAGATACAAAGTCAAACACATGGTATGGCAATTATATACAAACAGGTGACTTTTGATGCAGCGTGGTATTGCCCTAGTACAGGTATTGCTAATTGTGGCTGTGCTTTCAATTCTTGCTTTATACTTTACTCAATCGGCGCGTCAGCAAGTACATAATGCCACGCTTATGGTCGATAAAGCACAAGCCTATATTGAGCTGCAAAATGCACAGGCCAATATACTGTATGCGTTACTCACTGAGCAAAAAGATCCAGAGCAAACTCAAAACTCACAAAACCAAACATTGATTAATAAATGGAACTTTCACGGTGAAGAGTTTAGTTATAACCCACAAGTGAGCGTTGCAATACAAGACTTGCGTGGCTTACTTAACTTACATTACCCTAACAAACAACGCTTAACCCAGCTATTGACCTACAGCGGCCTAAATGATTATGATGCGCAGTTAATGTTGCGGCAAATTATACAGTGGCAGCAGTTAGATGGGCGCACCGACTCCCTGCCTAATAACATAACAGCGCGTCATGCTGCCATACACGACATAGCAGAGCTAATACATTTAGGGCTAGCACCAGCACAATTAAATGCTTTACGGGCAAATACAACGCAGTATAAAAAAGGGGCGTTTAACCCCATGACGGCGCCAAATTCGCTGTTAAATGCGTTATTAGCAAAAGATGTAGCAAGCCATGTTATTATGCTGCGCAGTGCAAAACAACTCACCGTACGAGAGTTTGCACAAGTTACAGGCTTTAACGAAAGCGACGATATTATTTTATATCCGTCTAATTTATTTAAAGTAACGTTAAATGCACAAGTGGGCGAAGCACGCATACAAAAAGAAATTTATTATCATTTGCAACCAACAGGCAACCCTGTAGTTAACATAGTGGCAGTTAAGGCGCAGTAGAGTATTTAATGATCAAAACTAAACTCACAATATGGATAAAAAAATGGCTTTGCAACAATGTAGTTTACTACAGCGATAAGCCGTATAACTTAGTGTTAAATGCTCAGCAGCAATTTACCTTACAGCTAACTGAAGGGGAGCAAAAAAATACTCCTTTACTGCAAATTGTAGGGCGTAAGCATTACACAGAGCACAGTGAGCAATATCCAGTCACAAATAAAAAAGAACTGGCAAGCATAATAAAAATGAACAACCAAAGTGCTGATAACGAGCAGCATAGTCACAATGCTTATATTATTAACAGCCAAGGGAGCGACCAAAGTAAAGTAACTTACTGGCGATTTTTACCTCTACCCGCTGCGTGGTTAAACTTGCCAGAAACTCTATTACTTAGTAATACTCTAACGGCAGATCAAGTAATAAGTGCACGCGCTTTTGCCGCCATGTATGTAACAAAGCATCAGCAAAGCGTATACTCAGCATTGGCAAGCCCACTCATTAGTAGCCCAGAGCGTTTTGCTAGTATGTTTGGCGTGCCTTGCAAGCGCATTATAAATATTGAAGAGCCGACCCATTACGCACAAGCGTTAATTGCCGGGCTTAAACAACAATCTATAAAACAGATCGTTACTTTTTTTACCCCGCCAACGTCAGTAATTAATAAAGCATTAATTAAAAAAACGAGCCTAATTGTTGTTGCTTTATGCGCGCTGTATGGTGGTTTAACCAGTGCTTATTTAGGGTATAAAACTCATAAGGTACAAACACAGTTAGCGCAAAACAAAAGCAGCGTAAACCAAGCCTTAAACACCCTAGAACAATTTGAAGCCACTAACGAGCAATTGAACGTACTACAAGGTTTTACCCAAAACCAACGACTAGCCAGCTCGTTATTTTTTGTATTACAACAATTAGTGACCACCGTAGAGCTCAGTAATATACGTTTTGAAGATAACCGTTATATTATTCGCGGAACTGCAGATAAGGCTACCGATGCTTTGCAAATTATAATCAATAACCCACGAACTAATAACGCTAAATTTGACTACCCCTCACGTAAAGAGCGCCGCGGCGAAAGCTTTGTAATTAGCTTTACCTTAAATACCTTGCAAGATCAAAGTACCCCCCAAATGCCTAACACAAAAAGCGAGGCTAAATAATCATGTTTGATTTAAAACAGCCAAAACATCAGTTAGCTTTAGGGGCGCTTGTTATATTAATAGCGCTGAAGTTTTTAATTGTGCCGTTATTCGACTGGCAAAATAGCCAATTAGCGCAATTAGCTAACTTACAAAAACGGGCAGTTAAATCGCAAAATGTTATTGTTAACCAAAGCCAAATTAACCAAGCTCAGCAAACTATTAATGCTCAGCTAAAGGCTGTTAATAGCCTATTTGTTGACTATCAACGCGAAAGCGAATTTAAGTTAGCCATGCAGCAACAAATAGAGCAAACTATTGCCAATAATCAGCTGCAAATTAACACCAGTAGTTGGTTACCCAGTATAACTGTTGCCAGCAACCAGTTAATACGCCACCAGTTACGGTTAAACTTAAAAGGTAAAATGCGCGACTTTATTAACTTCATTACATTACTCGAAAGCAAAACGCCTAAAGCTGAACTTAAAAGTTTAAATATAAATTTAAAAGGGCAGAAAAGCGACGGACTTGGTAATATGAGCGGCTCCTTAGAGCTAGCTTTTTATATGCACCAAGCACCGAGTACAGGGGGGGCGCAATGAACAAACTAATATTAGCTGTAATTGCCCTAGTGTTACTTGTACTTATTAGCGACTTTACCAGCCGTTTTGTACAAGGTGAACCACAAGCAAACAATAGCTTTAATTCGCAAACTAGTAATGTACAGCCCTTGCCCTTGCTTTCACAAAATGCAAAGCAGCAGTTAACGGGTTTATTTAGTAATTACGACCAGCCTGAACCCGCCACAGAAACAGAACAAGGGCTAAGTGCCGCTAAGCAAGCTGCACAAGCTGGCGAACTGCTTAGTGTGTTTGCAGGTGATTTAGAGTTAAAGTTAAAAGCAGTGATTTATACAACTACACCCTACGCCCTTATTGAGCAAACAAATATAAACACTCAGCAAACGCAGTTGGTAAAATATACTAGCTCGCAAAGCGTAGCAGGGTACACCCTGACTATATTGTCAAACACGCAAGTTGCACTGAGCAAAAATAAGCAGCAAATTACCTTGGTAATGTACCAACGTGGTTAACTACGCGACTATTAAACGGCACGGAAACACTATGAAACACAGTAAAATACTTATTTTAGGCTTATTGGCAAGTGGCGTATTGGCCGGTTGTAGCACCACTCATAATGGCTTGTCGCCAACGCCGTCGTATTTACAAAAAAATACTACTGTAAGCGTAAAAGCAAACGAAGAGCCGCAATCAACAAATCCAGACAACAACAAAACCGCGGCACAGCATGGCATAACGTACTTAGAACCATTGGCAAATAATAAAACCAGCCAAAGCGAGCAGGCAAATTTAGCCGATCAGTTTAGCAATACCGAACGTGTAAAGCTTACCGCTGATAGTTTATTAGTAAAAGACTACCTACATTACGTATTTGGTGAGCTACTTAATGTAAATTACATTTTAGGCGAGCAACTTAATAACTCAAAAGATAAGGTAACGCTGAACCTGCAAGACGAGCTCACCAAACGTAAGCTATTTACGCTAAGTGAGCAAATACTGCGAGAGCGTAATATATTAATACGCTACCAAGACGGTATTTATTACATTCATAAAAGTGATGACGGCGTATCAAGTAATTTGGTTTATGGTTATGGCGCCAACCCTGAAGATGTACCCAATACTTCGAATGAAATAGTTCAGCTTGCTCCTTTTAAAGCCGGGATGCAAACCTCATTAGCGAATACTATAAAGCAATTAACTAAAGTTGATGCACGACCTATGTTCGATCAACAGGCAATTATGTTTAAAGGCAAGCGCAGCGATATAATAAAGGCGCTTGAATTTATGCAATTAGTTGATCGCCCATTATTTAGAAATCGCTCTATTGGCATGTATAAATCTACTTTTATCCAGGTTGAGGAGCTTAGCAAACAGTTACAAGATTTGATGAAGCAAGAGGGCATATCGGTCAGTATTAATGCATCAAGTGAACAAGCTGTATCTATCGTGCCTATAGAGCGTACTAATACCATGGTATTTTTTACTAACGATAAACGTTTTATACAGCGTACACTTTATTGGGCTAAACAACTTGACCAACCAGCAGATGGTAATCAAGAGCAATATTTTGTATTTAACCCTGAGTTTTCAAGAGCAACCGATCTAGGTGAAAGCTTACAAATGTTGTTAGGTGGCGGTGCTTCAAAAGCATTAACTAGCAGCACCTCTGCTACAAGCCAAAATAACCAAGTCAATAGTAATAACTCAAACAAAGTTAAGCGTAATATATCGGTAAATGCCGATGGTATGAAAATGGTGGTTGACGAGCGCTCAAACGCGTTAATTTTTTATACCACGGGTGATGATTATCGCAATTTATTACCCATGATCAAGCGCCTTGATATTATGCCAAAGCAAATTGTGCTAGAAATGATGATAGCGGAGGTCACCCTTACCGATGAGTTTAAGCAAGGCGTTGAGTTTGCCCTTACCAATCAGGGAGCTAGTAAGCAGGGCGGATTCAATCTTGAAAATGGCGGCTCTGGGCTTTCCTATGTGTTAAGTGGTACAGCAGGTAAATTAGAGTTTAATTTATTACAAAAAGATACCTACGTAAATGTGCTTTCACGCCCAAGCCTTGCTGTGCGCGATGGCGTACAAGCAAGTATTACTGTGGGTAACCGCATTCCTATTGTGGGCGATATTATTACCGATCCTGTTAATGGCTCGCGCACTTCGGTAGAGTACCTAGAAACCGGTATAGACTTACAAGTTACCCCCACGGTAAATGCCCAAGGGGTGGTATTAATGGAGATAACCCAAAAAATAAGCAACCAAGCCAGTAGCAGCGGTGCTGAGGGCAACCCGATTATTTTTGAGCGTAGCTTAAAAACCGAAGTCATAGCCGGTAATGGTCAAACTATAATGTTAGGCGGGCTTATAAGTGAAAACAGCACCTTAAGCGATCGCAGCGTACCGTTTTTTTCAAGTATACCAATATTCGGTCGTTTATTTGATGGCACTGATAATAATACTAATAAAACAGAACTTGTTGTTTTGGTGACCCCACGTATTGTAGATTCAACCGCTGAGTGGGAAAGTGTATACAGTCAATTTAAACAAGGGATGAGCGAGTTAAAGCTGTCGGATGTTGAGGAGAAGTGACACGCCGTGAAGGGTGAGGTGTGGAGTGTGAGGTGTGAAGTGTAAAGTGTGGTGTTTCCCCTTCACGCTTTACTTTTCAGTGTTTTACTCTTAACCCTTAACATTTTGTTAAGTGTAAAGAGGGAGGTGTGAAGTGTGGTGTTTTACCCTTCACTCTTTGCGCTTCAGGCTTTACTTTCGAGTGTGAGGTGTAAGATGTGGTTTTTACTCTTAACCCTTTTCGCTTCACGCTTTACTTTTCAGTGTTTCACCCTTAACCCTTTACTCATCCCTCTTCACCATTAACAACCAAACTAAAGCTTTTACTCTAATTTATGTAAAAAAAGCGTAAATAATTATGAAAAACAATCCTTTAGTATTATTGTTTTTTTTATGGTTGTTATTAAACTGCAGCGCATAGTTTAATGTTTGTATATCCATGTACCTATAATTGTAAGTATATGTTATATAATAAATAGTTGATTTTATATCTACTGTGTTAATTGTTAACCTGCTGATTTTAAAGGTGTTAAAAACCTTGCTGGCAGTGTCATAAAGCGGTAACATAAATGCATTAGTTTTAAATAAGTTAATTGCTTGACAATAAACTAACAATGTTTAGACTAACTCTTGGTATGACTAGTAGTCACTTAGGTGACGGCCTACGGTGCATGGTCAGCCAATATACTTTTATAGGGAACAATGAAAGTTCCTGTTTCATGAAACTCGGAGAATAAAAAATGTTTAAAAAAACTTTATTAGCGCTAGCGCTAACTAGTGTTGCTGGTGTTGCTAACGCAGGTGCTATCAGTGTTTCTGCAGTAAACAATATCTCAATTGAAGGTAATGCTACTACTGCAAACGCAGGTAAAGTATCTGCAGCTGACTTAGGTACTATTACTTTAAACCCAGCTAGCGATTACATTACAAATGACTTGTTAGTTGTTACTGTTGCCGGTGCTAAATTTGATACAACTTCAACACCTACAGCTGTTTCTACGCAAGGTACTAATCCAGCTGTATTTGATTTCGTAGATTTTTCAGATAGCAATACGGCTCGTTTCCGTGTATCACAAAATGACCACGCTAAGGCTGATGATATAACAATTGCTGGTTTTGACCTTCTTTCAGGTACTCCATCAGACAAGCAAAAAGTTACTTTTGCTTCAAAAGCAATTTCAGTTAACCCTTTAATTGGTAACTACGACACTTCTAAAGCTGTTGAAGTAGCTCAATATGTTAACCAAGTAAAATATACTGTTACTAAGCTTGACGGTGTAGTTGCTACTGGTAAAGGTCGCGCGGAATTTTCTTCAGGCCTTAACGATACTCTTACTCTAGCTGCAACAAATGACTCAACTGCAGTAGACGCACTTACTCTTACTAAAGAAGAGCATGTAATTAAAGGTAACTTCTCTTACCTTGCGGATTACGATCTAGCTGCTAATGGTGGTGATGCTGATGGTGTTGTTGAAGCTGCTGAACTTGCAAATGCTTTAACTACAACTGGTTTCGGCTCTCCTGTACTTTCAGTTGATGCTGGCCTAACTACATTAACTATTAAGGATGCTACATTACCTGCAGCAACTTCTACAGTTCAGTTCAATGTTGTTGGTCAAACAAACGGTGGATCAGTAATTACAGCTCCTCAGTCGTTTACAGTTGATTCATCAGTTGCAGATGCTACAACTACAATTACCCTTGCTACAGCTTCTGCTGGTTCTTGGACTTTAGACGGTTCTACAGATGACATCGAACTTATGCCTTTCGGTTCACAATACGCACAGTCTATCACTGTTGCTAACCGTGGTTCTGTTGAAGGTGCTATCACTGTAACGCTTAAAGCTGGTGGCATGACTTACTCTAAAGAGCTTGCTCAAGCTGCAACTGCTAACTCAGTAACAGACATCAGCGCTGAAGTTGCTGCTTTTGCTGCTGAATCAGGTGTTAAAGGTAACGCACACGTAAACGTAGTTGTTAACGCTCCATCAGGTAACATTGGTGTTAAAGGTGTTTACTACCACAAAGCTTCACAAGATCGCGTATTAACTTACTAATATCGATTTAGCAAAAGCTAATTAATAAAAAGCGAGCTTAGGCTCGCTTTTTTTATGTTTAATTTTAAATATTTAGTCTAACACTAAACTTTTAATTAATATTCACCATTCACCATTCACCATTCACCATTCACCATTCACCATTCTAAATTTACAGTTACCTCTACAATTGAAAATTCACAACCTCTGCGTTGTTTGCTACACTGCGCCACTGTTTTGTTTTGTGAGATTTCATTATATGGATAATAATTTAAAAAAGGCACCGCAAGCTAATCAGCGTATTGCAACGCAAGATTTAACGGATGACGAAATTGACTTGTATGCGTTTTTTTTGATTTTATGGAAAAGTAAAATTCTTATTATGGTTATTACCGCGTGTTTTACAGTAGCGGGGGTAGCTTTTGCACTTTATCAGCCTAACATATATCAGTCTCAGGCATTATTAGCACCCGCAGAGCAAGGACAGTCAGGTGGATTAGGGGCACTGTCGGGTCAATTTGGTGGGTTAGCGAGTTTAGCGGGGGTTAATTTAGGTGCTGGGGGCGAAATTGATAAAACACAACTCGCGCTTGAGGTGCTTAATTCACGTAAATTTATAAGTTACTTTATTCAGCAGCATCGAGTATTACCCGAGTTAATGGCTGCCAAAACGTGGGAAAGAGAAACAAATACGCTTACCTATGATGAAGAAATATACTTACCAAGCGAAAAAAAATGGGTGCGTGAAGTAGAGCCTCCATTTAAACCTGAGCCCTCAATGCAAGAAGCATATAAAAAATTTAAAGAAATAGTGGCGACAACATCAGATAAAGATACTGGTATGGTAACGCTTTCTGTTGAGCACTTATCGCCACACGTTGCAAAGCAATGGGTTGATTGGTTAATTGCAGATATTAACCAAACAATGAAAGAACGGGATGTGCTTGAGGCAGATAAAAGTATTAAATATTTATCAGAACAAATAGAGCAAACCAAAATAGCCGATATCAGAGCAGTACTTTATGGGCTAGTAGAAGAACAAGCAAAAACCATTATGTTTGCTAACGTTCGAACAGAATATGTATTTAAAACGATTGACCCTGCTATTGCCTCAGAAGAAAAGTATAAGCCTAAACGTGCATTAATAGCGGTGTTAGGGTTATTACTTGGCATAATGTTCGGCGTTGTTGTTGTACTCACTCGAAACTTTTTAAGAAACACGCATAAAGTTTAATTTAAGCGAGTGGTATATGATTTAAATAATGCGCTTTTTAAGTGGTGCATTGGGTATTTATAATAGTATAAAGGTTAAAAATGAAGATACTTGTTACCGGTGGCGCTGGATTTATTGGCAGTGCTGTTGTCCGTTTTTTAATAAACGAGACGCCTCATAAAGTTATTAACTTAGATAAACTCACTTATGCAGGTAACCTTCAGTCTTTAAAAAGTATTGACAGCTCTGAGCGTTACACTTTTGTTCAGGCCGATATTTGCGAACGCGCACATGTTGATGCAATTCTGAATACCCATAAGCCAGATATTATAATGCACCTTGCCGCTGAGTCTCATGTTGACCGCTCGATTGATGGCCCTGGTGAGTTTATTAAAACTAATATTGTTGGTACATATACGCTTCTAGAGGCAGCAAAAGACTACTGGAATACATTACCAGAAACGCAAAAGCAGTCGTTTAGGTTTCATCACATCTCTACTGATGAGGTGTATGGTGATTTACCCCATCCTGATGATGTGAACGATGGAAAGAGTGAAGCGGAAAGTGTGAAGAGTGAAAACACCTCACACTTAACACCTAACACTTCACATAATTTACCTTTATTTACTGAGCAAACAGCCTATGCACCAAGTAGCCCATATTCTGCCAGTAAAGCGGGCTCTGATCATTTGGTAAGGGCATGGCAGCGTACTTATGGTTTACCCGTTGTTATTACTAACTGTTCTAATAATTATGGCCCATTCCATTTTCCTGAAAAGCTAATACCACTCGTTATTTTAAACGCGTTAGAGGGTAAGTCATTACCTATTTATGGTGATGGTTCTCAGATTCGAGACTGGTTATATGTTGAAGATCACGCCCGTGCTTTATTTAATGTTGCAACCCAAGGGGAAGTTGGGCAAACGTATAATATTGGTGGTCATAATGAGAAAACTAACCTTGAAGTGGTTACCACTATTTGTGAAATACTCGATGAGTTAGTACCGAGTGAAGCGAGAGGTGTGAAGTGTAAAGATGGAGCGCCCCTAACAACTTACTCTTCTCTTATTACGTATGTAGCTGATCGTCCTGGACACGATAGGCGCTATGCTATCGATGCATCGAAAATGAGTAAAGAGCTCAACTGGAATCCCATTGAAACCTTTGAAACTGGGCTTCGTAAAACCGTTCAGTGGTACCTAGATAATCAAGCATGGTGTGAAAATGTACAAAGTGGTAACTATCAGCGAGAGCGTTTAGGGGTTAAGAGTGAAGAGTGAAGAGTGAAGAGTGAAGAATGAAGAGTGAAGAGTGAAGAATGAAGTGGGAAGGGTAAAACCACCACACTTCACACCTAACACTTTACACTTCACACAATGTTAAGGGTTAAGGGTTAAGGGTTAAGAGTGAAGGGGGAAGGGTAAAACCACCACACTTCACACCTAACACTTCACACTTCACACAATGTGAAGAGTGAAGTGGGAAGGGTAAAACCACATTTAACACCTCACACTTCGCACCTCAGAATCAAAAGTGAAGGGAGGAACTATGCGCAATCACGAAAACTTAAGAGCTTGGCAATTTAGTATGGATTTAGTTGAAGTAACTTATAGAGAAACAGCTAGCTATCCAAGTGATGAAAGATTTGGTTTAATTAACCAGCTGCGCAGAGCTGCTGTATCCGTGCCTAGCAATATAGCAGAAGGGGCGGCAAGGGGAAGTGATGCCGACTTTATTCGCTTTTTATACATTGCTAGAGGGTCATTAAGTGAAGTACAAACCCAACTGAAAATAGCGAATCGTTTAGGGTTTGCACCATTGAATAAAGAAACTTCAGAATTAATAGAAAACATTTTTGCTCAATTGGGTGGTTTAATTAACAGCCTAAAAGCAAGGAAAGAATAATGATAATTAATTGTAAGGTATTGAGTGTGAAGAGCGAAGAGAGAGATGCTAAAAGTGAAGAGGGAAGTAGTAAGAGTGTAAACACTTTACGCTTCACACCTAACACTTCACACTCTAAGTTGAAGAGCGACGAGAGAAGTGGGAAGAATAAAAACGCTTCACACCTAGCACTTAGCACTTCACACTTAACAACACCTAACACTTTACGCTTTACAGGTGAAACACTATGAAAGGAATTATTTTAGCCGGTGGCAGTGGGACTAGGCTTTACCCTATTACTATGGGGGTGTCTAAGCAGTTACTACCAATATATGATAAACCAATGGTTTATTATCCGTTATCGGTTTTAATGCTAGCTGGTATACGAGAAATACTTATTATTACGACACCTGAAGATAGTGACTCATTTAAACGCTTATTAGGCGATGGCTCGCGTTATGGTGTTGAACTTACTTATACGGTACAACCAAGTCCAGATGGTTTGGCACAAGCCTTTATTTTGGGCGAAGAGTTTATTGATAACGATGATGTGTGCTTAGTGCTTGGTGATAATATTTTTTATGGCCAAGGCTTTTCTCCAAAACTTAAGCATGCTGTTGAAAATGCGAAAAATGGTAACGGAGCCACTGTTTTTGGTTATCAAGTAAAAGATCCTGAGCGCTTTGGTGTTGTTGAGTTTGATAAAAACCAAAAAGTAATCTCAATAGAAGAAAAACCCATTAAGCCAAAGTCGCATTATGCGGTAACAGGGTTGTACTTTTATGATAACTCGGTTGTAGAGCTTGCAAAACAAGTTAAGCCATCAGTTCGGGGGGAACTCGAAATTACGTGCCTTAATGAGCTTTACTTACAAAAAAATAAGTTAAATATTGAAATGCTAGGCCGCGGTTTTGCTTGGCTAGATACAGGAACGCATGAGAGCTTACTTGAAGCAGCACAATTTGTTGAAACCATTGAAAAGCGCCAAGGCTATAAAGTAGCGTGTTTAGAAGAGATTGCATTTCGTAATAAGTGGTTAACCGAACAACAAGTAATCGACTTAGCACAGCCATTATTAAAAAATGGTTATGGACAGTATTTAATAGACGTTATAAAAGACTAGTTATGAGCATTGCACTTAATAAACCACTTAGCCCAGATTTAAGTAAGCTAACTCAATACTTAAAACAGGTAAATGAAAGCGGTTGGTACACCAATTTTGGCCCATTACATCAGCAATTAACACAACGCTTAGAAGCTTACCTAGGTGTTGAAAACCTTTTGTTGGTGTCTAATGGCACGTTAGCTATTCAAGTCGCTTGTAAAGTATTAGGAATACAATCAGCTATTACAACGCCCTTTAGTTTTGTAGCCACAACCAGTTCGTTACTTTGGCAAGGTATTGATGTTGCCTTTAGTGATATTGACTCGCAAAGTTATAACTTATGCCCTAATGCACTCAATGACGTTTTTGAACACAACAGCAGCTATGACGGTGTTTTAGCGACACATGTTTACGGCAATCCGTGTGATGTTGAGGCGATTGCTCGTGTGGCAAAGTGCCATGGTAAAAAGGTGGTTTATGATGCCGCTCATGCATTTGCTGTAAAAGTGGGTGAGCAATCGGTATTAAGTTTTGGCGATGCGAGTACATTAAGTTTTCATGCTACCAAGGTTTTTCATACTGTTGAAGGTGGTGCTATTATTTTTAAACATAAAGCAGATTATGAGAAGGCGAAACAACTTATTAATTTTGGCATACAAGCCGGCGGTACTTTAGGTGAGCCTGGCATAAACGCAAAGTTAAATGAGTACCAATGCGCTGTAGGCTTAACATTGCTTGATGATATAGATGAAATAATTGCACATAGAGCCACATTATTTACTTTGTATTGCGATGAATTAAAAGATTACTTAACTCTCCCTAAGTGGCTATCGCAAGCAAGTATAAATGGTGCCTATATGCCAATTTATATTGCAGATGAGCAATTGCAAAAGCGCGTTATTGAAACTCTCGCAGCGCATGATATTCAGAGTCGACGATATTTTACACCCTCCCTAGATTTAGCTTATAGCGACCAAAAGAGCTTTGGCTGCAAGAACAGCCAAAAAATCTCTAAGGGAGCCATTTGTCTACCTTTACATGCGCATATGAGTGTTGATGATGTACTTGTAGTTACGCAACTGCTTAAAAAAATAATAAAGGAGCCAATATAGTGGCTATTTTATCTGAGCAGCAACTTAAAGAGGTGGGCTTTAAATCAATCGGTAAAAATGTACGAATATCGGATAAAGCCAGTATTTATGGTGCTCAAGGTATTGCGATTGGCGATAATGTAAGAATAGACGACTTTGTTGTTTTATCCGCGGGAGCAGGTGGAATAGATATTGGCAACTATATTCATATTGCCGTTTTTAGCTCCTTGATTGGTGCAGAAAAAATTACGCTGAGTGATTTTTGTAACATTTCATCACGAGTCTCTATTTATAGTGCAAGTGATGATTATAGCGGCGAGTTTATGACAAACCCTATGGTGCCAGAGCAATTAACTAATGTAGAAAAATCACCTGTTTTTTTAGGCAAGCATGTCATTGTTGGTTCAGGCAGCGTTATTTTACCAGGAGTTACTCTTGGAGAAGGAGCTGCTGTTGGAGCGCTGTCTTTAGTTGCTAACAGTGTGAATGATTTTGATATTGTTGCAGGGTGCCCTGCCAAAGTCATTAAAAAGAGAAAAACGAAGTTGTTGAACTTAGAAAAGAATGTACCAAGCAGTTAGGTGCGGGGTTCATTTAATGGTGCGAGTGTTACAAGTCGCTGGGCTAAGTAAAGCTGGGTAAAGTTTTGTGTTTTGCTCTCGCCTCTTATCCACATTCATGTAGGCAACAAAGAGTAAATAACCCCTAAAGAGAACCCTTCGGGCAGCGCCTGTTTGTTATTAACTATAGCGTTATCGCCTATTTATGGGGAATAACCACACAAATGCCAATCTGACGGCTGTGAATTTAACCTTGAACGATCAATAGAACCTAGGAAGTATGAAAAAAATATTGCATTTGTCGGCAGATGAAAAGTTTATTGATATGGGCTTAAATGCTTTTGAAATGGCTTACCCTAAAAAAAACAGCCTATTACTTGTACAAAAACACAATACGATTAAACATGTTAAGTTTGAAAATAAAAAAATAATTAATAAACAAACTTTGGATAAAGCGTCGCGAAAAAGTGAATTTTGGACTGATGTAGATGTTGTCGTGTTTCATTCTTTATTTGTATATAAAGTGAATATTCCTAAAAATATTAAAGTCATTTGGCTCGGTTTTGGTTATGACTATTATGATTTTATTTTTGATAATGAATACGAGATGTTTAGTGATAAAACTCAGCAGATCATGAATGATAAAGCCATAAAGCCGGTTAAGGGGTTTATAGCTGAATTTAAAGGAATAATTAAGCGTTTGATATTTTTACAATATCGCTTAAAAAAACAAAAAATAAAAATGATGCAGCGAATTGATATTTTTTGTCCTGTATTAACAAACGAGTATAAAGCTATTAAATGGCCCACAAAGCACAAACCAAAACTGATGGATTGGAATTATGGAACCATGCAGGATAACTGGGCAAAAGAGGGTAGCAGTGAACTTTGTGGAAAAAACATATTATTAGGCAACAGCGCAACGCTTTCTTGTAATCATCTAGATGGCATTGATTTGCTATCGCAGATTGATGCGCCTTTATCAAAACTCATTATACCTTTGAGCTACGGTAATAAAAATTATGGCGCTTTTATAAAAGAGTATGCCCATAAGCATTTTCCTGGAGATGTTTTAGCGCTTGACAGTTTTATGCCATTTGATGATTACACTCAACTTATTTCATCATGTTCGTGTGTTGTTATGCCGCATAAAAGGCAACAAGGTGTGGGTAACATTATTGTGTTACTAAATTTAGGCGCAAAAGTGTACCTAGATAAGAGCAATCTGTTGTATTCATTTTTAAAAGAACATGGCTTTTTTGTGTTTTGCTTAGAAGAGATTAGCTCTGCAGACTTTTTAGCTGAACTAACACCTGAGCAGATTTTAAATAACCAACAGCGTTTATTTGAGATCTGGGGAAGAGCTTCAATTATTGATAAAACAAAGAAGTTGGTTGAGTGCGCATTATAAACAATGTCGATTTGGCTTATTTAATGGCAAACATTATAGTAAAGGTTGGTTATGACTCCTAAAAAAATCGCAGCGTTTGCCTTAGGGCCGTTAGGAGGAGCACTTCTTAGTTTTATAACCCTGCCTGTCATCACATGGATTTTTTCACAACAAGACATTGGCCGTTTAGCCATGCTTAATGTAGTGATAAGCTTTAGCACTTTGCTGTTTAGCTTGGGATTAGATCAAGCTTACGTAAGGGAGTTTCACGAGACAAAAAGCAAACCCGCCTTATTTAAAGTGGCTATTTTACCAGGCTTAGTATTATTAACACTGACACTCAGTGTATTGCTGAGCATGGATAATATTATCTCTAGTTGGCTGTTTGATATAGATAGTCAGTTTTTAAGCTTGCTAGTTGCTTTGGTTATTTTGTCGAGTTTTATTTCGCGGTTTTTATCACTTATTTTACGCATGAATGAAAAGGGATTAGCCTTTTCAATGAGTCAAGTGCTGCCAAAATTATTACTGATTATCATTATCGGTAGCTACGTTGTTTTATCGGTTAATAACACAATTACAAACTTACTGTTAGCTAATGTTTCGGCTATTTTATTTGTTTGTGTAATTTTTGTTTGGAATACCCGTGATGAGTGGCTCAAGGGAATTTCTGAAAAAGTAAATTATGCTTATTTGATGCAGTTGTTGAGGTTTGGCATGCCACTTATTTTTGGAGGCTTGGCTTTTTGGGGGTTAACGGCAACCGATAAGATATTATTGAAGGAGTTATCTAACTTTGAGCAACTCGGTTTGTATTCTGTGGCGGTAAGCTTTGCTGCGTCAGCAACTATTTTTCAAAGTATTTTTTCAACTGTGTGGGCTCCGACTGTTTATAAGTGGGCTGCAAAAGGCGAGAACCTTGATAAAATAGCGAAGGTAAATCGCTTTGTCTTATTAGCTGTAATTGTGCTGTTTAGTCTGTCGGGACTGCTTTCATGGATAGTTACTTATATTCTTCCTGATGCTTATAAACCCGTTCAATGGATTTTACTTTCGTGCTTAGGATACCCATTACTCTATACGTTATCGGAGACAACGGTAGTAGGTATTGGGGTAACGCGTCGCTCTGGTTTTGCAATGCTGGCGGCATGTATTGCGTTTGTGATTAATTTGTTAGGTAACTGGTGGCTCATTCCTATTTATGGTGCTGCAGGAGCTGCTGTGAGCACCTGTGTATCCTTTTGGGTTTTCTTCATTATGAGAACTGAGTTTGCTATTTATGTTTGGCGACCAATACCACGAAAAAGCATGTATTTGTATTCTACAGTATTAGTGTTTGGCGCTGTTTTAAATAGTTTATATGCACCAATGTTTAGTATTCAGTTTATGTTGTTTTGGTTTGTTATATTACTAAGTGTATTACTTTTTTTTAGAAGTGAGCTTTGGGAAATTAAATCTTTTGTATGTCGTAAAATGAGTCAGTAGGTTTTATTTACCTTGTACATTTAAATCAATTTATATGTTTGTAAATACTAACATACGTCACTGGCTGGTAACGTTAGTGGTTAAGTTTATTGAAGAGCGTACTTTTATACGAGATAATGACGCGGATGTTAAAGGGTTTAGTGTTTTTAAGTTAGATTAAACTGTGGACCAAGGAACCAATATATGAAAATAGGTAAAAATAAATGCTAGCAGAAATTAGATCATTATGGATAGGTGGGGCTTTATCTAGACTGGAAAGAGTGTGTTTGACCTCTTTTTTACGCGCAGGCCATAAAGTGTACCTATATACTTATGATGAAGTATTGAATATACCTGAGGGTGTTGAAGTACTTGATGCTAACCTAATATTACCTAAAGAAAAGATTTTTACATATGGTTCAGTAACCGGAAAAGGTAAAGGTAGCTACGCTGGGTTTGCTAATCATTTTCGTTACGAAATGCTCTCAAAGTGCAGCAACACCTACTGGGTAGACATGGATGTAATTTGTTTATCTCCATTCTATATTGAAAACGACCTTGATTATGGCTTTGAAAATGAAAGTTATATCAATAATGCAGTGATCGGTACTAAAAAAGCGGGCAATAAATTATTCGCTAATTTAAGCAAGTACTGTAACAACCCGTTTGTATTTACTCGCTGGGATACGTTTAAGTTTTTAATTAGAAAGCTTATTGGTAGAACATGGGGGCGTTCTGACTTTTCTTATTTACCATGGGGAGTCACAGGTCCTAAGGCATTAACTGGTTTTGTAAAAAAAGATAACCTGTTAAATTATGCTGCCCCTATTGAGTGTTATTACCCGGTTGGCTCTAATGATTGGAAGCAGATTTTTTTCCCTTGTGAGCATGATGTTGATCTCAGTGGTGCCAAAGCGTTGCACTTGTGGAATGAGCAGCTAAGAAGAGATGGCTTAGATAAAAATACAGTGTTTGATAAACATTCATTATATGAGAAGTTAATTTCAGAGCTTGAGCTAGATAAATAGTGGCTCGATTTAAATGATTTACCTTATTCTTACGAGTATCGTTGCTCTTTTTTCATACTTGTCGGTAACTAAACGTGACTACAGCTTTATTGGATATTTAGTTGTGGTTACGCTCGCTTTATTTGCTGGTTTAAGGCATGAAGTGGGGGCTAAGCCTGATTGGGAGGTATACCATCAGGTTTTTTATGATGCGCCGGAGCACCTCTCTAATCTATTTGCCTATTTTGCAAATAATGCACGCTTGGAAAAGGGTTATTTACTATATAACTTTATAATTCACTCTATTTTTGACGATTTTAACTTTTTCTTAGTTTTTACCGCGCTGGTGACAATCGGTGTAACGTATAAAAGTGCTTCTATTTATACCCCAATGACGATCCTTTCTTTGTTATTGTACATGAGGTATGGGTACTTTCAGTTCAATATGATATTTTTGCGCCAAGGTATTGCTGTCGCAATTTTTTTATATTCCATTCAGTATATAAAATCCAGAAACGCAATTTATTATTATCTATTAAATGCGCTGGCTATTACATTTCACGTTAGTCTTATTGTGGTACTGCCTTTATATTTCTTTGTACATAAGCAATTTAGAGCGCGTACATTTTTATTTATATTAGCCAGTGCTGTGCTCTTACAAAGTATAAATATAATAAAAATTATTGCTGATTCGTTACCTAGCTCTAACGTCATCTTTTTCGCTTTTAAGTCGTATGTTGCCTCTGGTGAGGCTAAGCCATTCTCGTTCTCATTTGTTGAGAAACCATTGATGTTTTTTGCTTTATTATACTTTTATGATCGACTTGCAAAGCGTTTTGAATATTACCATGTATTTTTTAATTTAAGCTTTATAGGCTTAATATTTAGCATTCTACTGTTACAATTTGAAGACTTAAGTGACAGATTTGTGATTATATTTAACATTTCTAATATTGTATTGCTTACTTATTTAATGCGAATATTCAAAGGAATAGGTAAGCCCCTATATTTATTATTGTTATCGCTAATTGTTATGTTTTTTGTTTTTACTATGACTAATTCAGAGCAATACACTCCTTACAACATTTTAGGTAAATTTTATTTTTAATGTGGTCACTAGTGGTACTAGTCGAAAACATTAAAATTAGCCTTATTTTTAATAAGTATGAAATTAAAAATGAAAAAAGAATTAGTTATATCAACAGTATATAGCCAGCTAGAAAAAGCAGTCTCTTTAGCTGAGGATTGTTACTTAAAAACAAATATTCGCTCAACTATTGTTTGTCAGCTTTTTGAAGTGGCGCATCAGAGTTTTGATAATAAGTGCGAACAAGCTTATTCAATTATTTACTCTTCAGATCGGGGTTTAGCTAGAAGCCGCATGTTAGGTGTTCTTTCATCTGATGCTGATTTAATTTGGTTAACGGATGATGATATTGAGGTAACTCCTGAGGGGGTAATTAAAGCCTTTGATAGGTTAGAAAACAGCGAAGATGACTTCATTACAACCAAATATGCAATGGATGAGACACAAGTTCGTAAGAAGTATTCACTTTCTGAGTTTGTTCATAATCGAATGAGCATTATGAGAGTTAGCTCAATTGAGATTTTTATCAAACGAGATAACGTCATTAATAAAGGTGTTGCCTTTGATACTCGGTTTGGCCTCGGAGCTACTCATAAGTCAGGTGAAGAAAATATTTTTCTTGCTGATATTTTGAATAAGGGAGGTAAAGGATGCTTTGTGCCTATAATTACATCGATTCATCGAGAAATTACTTCTGGTGGGGACTTTAGTAATGATTTAGCTAATAGTGCTAAAGGGGCTATTTTTCGTAGAGTATTTGGGCTTTTTGGCGCCCCTTTATTGTTTGCTTTTTATGTTAAAAGGTTAATAAAAAAAGAAGTCCGGTTCACCGATTTTTTTTCAGCTTTAGTTTTTTCGGTTAAAGGTTTCTTTAAACTAAAATAATTTTTATGGAATTATAAATGAGTACAGGTATTCCAAAGGTTTCAATTATTACCGCAACCTATAATTCAGCTCTTTATATAGAAAGTGTATACAATGCAATAAAAGAGCAAAACTACCCGCATTGGGAGTGGTTAGTTACAGATGATTGTTCGACAGATTCATCCCTAGAAATTTTAGAAAATATAGCAAGGCATGATAATAGAGTCTCTGTCTTTAAAAATGCAGTTAATAGCGGTGCGGCTGTTAGTAGAAATGTCTCGCTAGCTAATGTAACTGGAGAGTTTATCGCTTTTGTCGATAGTGATGACTTATGGCTGCCAAATAAGTTAAATGAGCAGATTGCATTTATGCAAAATAACGATGCAATTAATTTTTCTTTTACTGCGTATGAACTTATCGATGGTGATAGTAAAAGACTTAATAAAGTGGTTGATGCTACGCAAGAACGTGCTTTTTCTTATGCTGATCAGCTACGTAAAAAAGCGACTATGGGGTGTTCAACAGTAATACTTAGGCGTAGTGCATTTAGCGACTTGTTCATGCCACTACTGAGAACTGGGCAAGATTATGCACTATGGTTAAAGCTTTTAAAAACTGGTAATAAAGCTTATTTATTCCCTAAAGTGTTAACTCAATACCGAATATTACCCGACTCGATCTCTAGAAATAAGTTAAAAAAAATAATGCGTCAATGGAGTATTTATCGCGATATTGAAAACCTAAATATATTTTTAGCCGCTAAATGTTTTTGTTTTTATGCGTGGCGGGCAGTATTTCGAAAGTAACCTCTTTACTCTAGAGATTATATAAAAAAGTTATGACTAAAGCGTGTATATTCTTTGAGGTTTAAACGCTAGAGCACTGTAAGTATAGGATAAATATAAAATGAAGATAGCTGTAGCTGGTACAGGTTATGTAGGCCTTTCAAATGCAATGTTGCTTGCGCAAAATAATGAGGTTATGGCGCTTGATATTGATGAGCATAAAGTTGAATTATTAAATAATCAGCAATCTCCGATCATTGATGAGCAAATTGAGCTTTTTCTAAAGCGTAAAGATCTAAATTTTACAGCAACCACAGATAAACTAGCTGCTTATGTTGATGCTGAGTATGTAATTATTTCTACTCCCACAGATTACGATCCACAAACCAATTACTTTAATACAAGCTCAGTTGAAGCTGTAATTACAGACGTATTAGCTATAAACCCTGATGCGACAATGATTATTAAATCAACGGTGCCGGTTGGGTTTACTCAGTCTATTAAAGATAAGTTTAATTGTAATAATATTATCTTTTCGCCTGAGTTTTTACGTGAAGGTAAGGCGCTTTACGATAACCTGTATCCGTCACGTATTGTAGTGGGTGAGCAAAGCGAGCGAGCAGCAACTTTTGCAGGTTTACTTAAGCAAGGCGCTATAAAGCAAGACGTTGAGGTGTTATTTACCGACTCAACAGAAGCTGAAGCGATAAAGCTTTTCTCTAATACGTACTTAGCAATGCGAGTGGCTTACTTTAATGAACTTGATAGTTATGCTGAGGCACATGGGTTAAGTAGCAAACAAATAATTCAAGGGGTTGGTTTAGACCCTCGCATAGGTAACCATTACAATAACCCTTCATTTGGTTATGGTGGCTACTGCCTACCTAAAGATACCAAACAGTTATTAGCAAATTACAAAGATGTTCCTAACAACATTATAGGCGCCATTGTTGATGCGAATCGAACACGAAAAGATTTCATCGCGGAATCAATTATTAATCGTAAACCAAAGGTTGTCGGTGTTTATCGGTTAGTTATGAAGTCGGGTTCGGATAACTTTAGAGCCTCTGCCATTCAAGGTATTATGAAGCGCATTAAAGCAAAAGGAATTGAAGTTGTTGTTTTTGAACCCGTACTTGATGCTGATGAGTTTTATCATTCTCGGGTAATCAAAGATTTAAATGAATTTAAGCAGCTTTCAGATGTTATTTTATCAAACCGTATGGTTGATGAACTGGCTGATATTGCTGATAAAGTTTATACGCGTGATTTATTTGGTAGTGATTAAAATATCGTTTAAGCCTTAAGTATACGGGCTTCGAGCGACGGGCTGCGAGGTACGAGTTACGGGCGACGAGGAACGGGTTAAGTTTGACTGGTGTAGCAGCGGTTTTATTTCGTGTCTGGTTAAAGACAAAGGTTCTAGGTATAAGGTAGAGATTAAGCCAAGCACGGTGTTTGGATTAGACGTAGGCGGGGCTTTATGCCGCGCAGGTTTGGTTTATGTTCATGGGCGACGGGTTACGGGCGACGATTTAAGCACCTAAAACCTCGAACCAAAACTCTGCGCGAGGTAAACTCCCGCCTACGTGAATAAAAAACCTTGCGATATAACCGCAAGGTTTTTAAATATCTCGAACCTCGAACCTCGAACCTCGAACCTCGAACCTCGAACCTCGAATTTGTCTCCTCACTTCCCAATCTCAACCTTTACATCATCTCCCAGTACTTCTCTATATTTTGTAGCGAGTGCATTTTTAGCGTCATCATCGCCGTGGACTATTTTTATATAGCGGGGCTTTTTGCGCATACCGGTTACAAATTTAATTAAACCAGTTTGATCGGCGTGGGCGCTGTAGCCGCTTATTGTGTGTATTTTGGCGTTAATATTAATGCGGGTATTATTTATAAATGCATAGCCATTTTTTGGGCCATAGGTTTGTATGTCACGACCTAAAGTACCTCTGCCTTGGTAACCTACAAAGAGTACGTCGGTGGTTTTGTCGGTTAAAAATCGCTCTAGGTAGTTAACTATTCTTCCGCCGGTGCACATACCGCTTGCAGCTAGAATAATTGCAGGTGTTTGGCGGGTGGCTAAGTAATTTATTATCGCTAAGTGCTCGCTATGAGTATTTATTGTAGTGAGGTTTTCAAAGTCGAGAGGGTGGCGGCCTTTGGCTACTTTTTGTTTAGCTTCTTCATCCCATAAATATTTAAATTTTCGATACTGCTGAGTAAAGTTAGCCGCCATCGGAGAGTCGAGTATTACTTGTATTGTGCGCCAAGGTGAGTTTTTAGTTGAGGCATGAATTAGCTGTTCAAGTTCGTATAATAGCTCTTGTGTACGGCCTATACTAAATGCAGGCACAAGGACGATACCGTTGTCGGCAACTGCGCGCTCAATCACGGCTTTTAAGGTTTGCGTACGTTGTTTTCGTCCTTGATGGTTTTTATCACCATAGGTTGACTCAATAACTAAAGTATCTGCTTTATAAGGCGCTTTAGGTGCGGGTAGTAAAGGTGTATAGGGCGCCCCTAAATCACCTGAAAATACGACCCGATGACTGTTTTTAGCTTTACGAGTTGGTATGCTTATATCTATTTCAACATAAGCCGAGCCTAAAATATGCCCTGCTCGTTGTAGTCGGGCTTTGGCTATGTGTTCACCTTTGCAAGGAAGTTCAAACCAGGTTTTAAAATCAACTTCAATAATTTGCTGTTTAAGTAACCTTAGGCAGGTATCTATTATTTTTTGATCGCGCGTGACGCCTACTTTTAATGCATCTTCAATCACTAGTGGCAGTAAACTGGCCGATGCAATAGAGGTAAATATGGGTCCTTTAAAGCCAGCCATTAATAAGTAGGGGATTCGGCCAACATGATCGATGTGACAATGGGTAACGATCAGCGCGCGGACTGTATCTATATTAAATTCAATATTAAGATCATCAACAGAATCTTCACCTTGAAATAGTCCGCAGTCAATTAGAAAAGAGCTTTGATCGTTTATTATCAGCTGGTGGCACGAGCCTGTTACGCCATTTACCGCTCCGTGGTGAAGTATTTGCATTTTATGTCCTTATTGCTTGTTTAGTAGGCGGGGCTTTATACCGCGCATTTTAATCTTTGTGCATAGGCCTAAACAACTTGCGCGAGGTAAACTCCCGCCTACAAATTTTCAATTGCATTTACAAACTTAGGCCTACGGGTATTATATTTTATTTCAAATAAATACAATCCCAAAATGGGTAATCACCAACGTTATTAACGATATTAGCTCTAAGTGGGTTTGCTACTATATAGCGCGCGTAGTTAATTAGGTCTTTTTCATCTCGGATCATATGATCGTAATAATCACTTTGCCAAAGCTTATTAATTTTGTGCTGATCTCGGGCAAGCTTAGCGCAGCGGCCTTTAAATAGTCTAATTAAAGCGCTTAAATGTAAGCTTACTTTTAATTGAAAAAGCCAATGTATATGGTCTGGCATTAAGACAAAAGCAACACTTTCACAAGCATCTTCTAATTCAAGTTTCTTAATTTCAAAAATTATTTTTCTATTGAGACCAAGGTCGTTTAATAATTTTTGTCTGTTATTAATGACTAGAGTTACGCAGTAATAGTGATTGGGAATTGAAATATGAATCGCCCCGTGTTTGCCAGAGACTCAATAACTTGAGAAACTGGAACTATGAAAAAATCAAATCGCTATACATCAGAATTTCGTGAACGTGCAATTAGGCTTGTTACCACACAACAG
>Ga0115572_10000504_pt1 | contig 32860 bp, 29 predicted proteins | sample COGITO_mtgs_1206_FD_88681 | JGI IMG/M metagenome (GOLD analysis project Ga0115572, IMG submission 88681) | Pelagic marine microbial communities from North Sea - COGITO_mtgs_120607 | ecosystem: Environmental > Aquatic > Marine > Epipelagic | place: Germany:Helgoland, sampling site Kabeltonne... | reverse complement strand
TAAGTGCTCGTGTTGTGTGTTTGAGTGAGGTAGGAGTAGCAAAACGTACATTTAGCATTTTCCAACGATCCTATTCCACCTAAAAATCAGCATCCAATTCAAATTCGCGCAAAGCACCTGGTGATTTCGACAAGCCGGCCATGACGCCAGCTTTTTGGTACTCTGCGACACGCTTTTCGAAGAAGTTGGTCTTCCCTTGCAATGAAATCAACTCCATCCAGTCGAATGGATTCGTGGCGTTGTAGAGTTTTTTGTGTCCAAGAGCAACTAGAAGACGATCGGCGCAGTACTCGATGTATGTCGACATCAGGCGAGAATTCATACCAATCAGATCGACTGGAATTGCCTCGCAGACGAAGGCTTTCTCTTCCACAACAGCTTCGGAAACAATCTTCTCGACCACATTTTGCGACAGTCGATTGACCAACATGTTGTACAGAGTGCACGCAAAGTCGCAATGCATTCCCTCATCGCGACTGATGAGTTCATTGGAGAACGTGAGCCCGGGCATGAGTCCACGTTTCTTCACCCAGAAGATTGCGCAAAATGCGCCAGAAAAAAAGATACCCTCTACGACAGCGAACGCTACGAGTCGTTCGGCAAAGCGATGGCTCGAATCAATCCATTTGAGTGCCCATTCCGCCTTACGCCTAACGCACGGAATCGTATGGATCGCTCTGAAAAGGCGTTCGCGCTCTTGCTTGTCGCGGACATAAGTGCTGATGAGCAAGCTGTAAGTTTCCGAATGTACGTTTTCGATGGCAACTTGAAATCCGTAGAAACAGCGCGCTTCTGGCAATTGCACCTCTCGACAAAATCGTCCCACTAAGTTTTCATTCACGATACCATCAGAGGCGGCAAAGAACGCAAGCACATGCTTCAAAAAGGTACGCTCGTTCTCATTGAGTCGATGTTCCCAATCCGCAAGGTCTGCCGCTAAGTCGATCTCCTCGGCAGTCCAGTTCGATGCTTGTGCTTTCTTGTACAGTTCCCAAACCGCAGGATGCTCGGGAGGAACCAGAAGCACATGTCTGAGCGGGTTGGTCTTCAGAATCGGCTCTTCTTTGTCAAGCGGATGCATTTGATCGTCGTCGTGAGTTCTTTTACAGAGTGTGCGAACAACTGAGCGCAAAATTGAAGTGAGCTGTACTTTTGCTCGGTCAACAACAAAGTCAAAGGCTTTGCGTGTGATCGCGTTTGGTTGCATTAGATGCAAGTAGTAAACCAAGCGTTCGTCGGAATGCATGATCTTTGGTTCCTCTGAATTGCGCGTTGAGGTTTGCTGCGCGTTGAGACTGCTTGTGTCACTCGATCGTTTGTCAAACGGCATCAACACAGAGGGTGGGCTGTTGATTCCGCTGCGGATATCACATCCCTTCATCCCATCGTTTGTATCATGTGTGGCGGTATTCACAACGTCCATTGTGGTTTGTATAGTGGTCGATCTCGGAGCGTTCGTTGTGTCGAGTGACTGCACAATACTTTGGAGGCTTCAAATATTTGACATCGTTAGCGGCAGCCAAAGTGTCGATAGTATTAAATATATGAGGACAATTTTTACGATCGTATCGACAGCTACGTAGTGTTCGGATACACATGCAGGTAAGTGACGGTTAGATATATGCGACAGTAGCAACCAGTCGCATCCCAACGCATAGCAAAAGTTGAAACCATGAGCATGCGATCACGAACCGCGTCTACCCACCATCCAACCACACCTTCACACCATTCGATGGCGCATGCTCAGCATCGCTCTGCGCCTCCCGGATCGCATAGCGTCACGACTCATGATGGAATGTTCCAGCTAACAGGGGCTGCAACAGCTAGAGCACACCAGCAAGACTCGTACAAGCCCGTGCACCCCGTGCACGATGACATGTTTGAGCAAGCTCGTAGTCTGGCAAACAGCGCTCACCATGACATGTTAGAGCGAAAAAACCAGACTCTGGAACACACACAGAAACATCAGGCGATCAAGGAATACCAAACCGAGATTGCACGGATGCAACGAGGCCTCCAAGAGACGAATGCACAACATGAACAAGATCTGTCCAGAATGAAGAATGCGCAATCCGAACTTTTGCGTAAACAGTCGGGCGAGCACGAAGTGATGATCAAGCAGTTGACGAAGCATTACGAGGACGCCTTTAGTCGACAGGTGAATGAACATTCCTCACAGGTGAATGGTCTTCAAGCAGAGATTCAAGCTCTTCGCAAACAACTAGAAGCAGTGTCCACTGTGCTCCAGAGGCAGTTAGCCATCTCTCAAGACGATCGCAAGATGCTGCAAGCAGCAAACATCAACACGGACGGCGTCCCAGTACACGAATGACACTCTTAATCGATCTCTTAATGTTCGAATAGAGCGAAGTGGAGGTGTCAACGCAAAGTTCTCTGTCCCCCGAATGCATGATAGCTGCAATTCGAACGGGGGTGTCGCCTGACTCAGACAGCGGAAGTTGAACATTTAGGATGTGTCCATGTTGCTTTGACGTCAAGTCATTCGGACAGGTGCACTGCAAATGTACGAGTGTTTTCGTGTGACTGGCATCGCTTCGTATGCGCAGCGGTAGTGTTGACGCGCTACCAAACGCGAGTAATGACACGTTCTTTTCCAAACACGAGATAGAAAGAGTTGCTATTTTTTTGCCGTTGGGCTTGTGTGGTATTGATAAGATGTAGAGAGCCCCCGAAGCCACCACATGACTGACAAACGAATTGTCTTCGTATTCGATGCGCAAACGTAATGGTCGATGTGCCTTTACACGACGAAGGGTACCGCCACGTAACACGCACGTTGGTATGACAACCGCGACAAATATGATCACCGAAATCGACGCACAAAAATCGACTACAAGTTGCCGATCGGAGACAAACCTTAGAAATGCATCCATTTTGCTCGCCACCAACCTGACAACACATTCACACACACCAACCAACCCCTATTTAGCGAACAAACTACCACCCCTCGTTTGTGTGGCATCATGCCGAGGACAACACCGGTGATGGTACCAAGGCTCCATCAAGAACGAACTTGTATGGTGTTACTTTCAATGGGATCGGAGAAAACAGCAGCAGCAATCGAGAATGCCTTGATAGTTTTTGATACATTGTTGGCAGCCAGCAAGACAGAGCTGTGCTAGTGACATCGAGAATTAGCGCGCTTTGATAGTCGACCACATAATCGACTCCGACGGTGTCGCTTTGAGGCGTATCGATCGACTCATGAATGATGCCTGCCGTAAGTGCAGAGATGTCAATGATGTTTTCCCGTGCGGTGCCGATCTTTAAAGGTGCGGTGTTCGTGTATGGTACAAGGCTTGCGTCGTCACTGAGGCCCCCCGCGGAGTTGTATACGTCGACCTCGTCTTTGAGACCATGTTCTAAAGTCGTCTGAATGATTGCGTAATAAGGCAATTCGTCGAGGTCAAGCTCGTCACGTGGCATCGTCCTTAGGTTTTTGCGTCGAACGAAACGCCATACGCTTTGAGGAGACACACGTGTACCATACAAAAACGTGGCTGCATAGAGAAGAGATGAGTGTCGCGAAGTGAAGGTGTTAACATTCCACTCATTGAACGGAGTATCGATTGGAGATTTATGTGGAAAGAGAGCCACGTCCATCAATTCGGTGTCGAAACAAATCTCTCGACTGTTCATGATACCTTGCCACGAAGCATGCTGTTTCATGACGTTCAGCCGAGAGGTTGATGCATCGGGTTGAGTGGGTGCGCTCTCTGAAGCCGATAGCCACAACGCATAATCCGAACGCATCATAGCCAGACGGAGCTCGTTGATAGTGTAATTGGTTCCCTTCTGTTCATCTTCGGAATTGGAGTATGACGCCAATGGAGGCAGCAAACTCCAATCCAACTCATGACTTCCAGGCTTCCATCGAAGATGGTCAGATGGACCGTTGTGCACAAAGATCGTTCTTACCACCCCATAAAGAGCATTGTTTGCCGCGATCATTCGACGTCGAGTTCCGTTCAGCTCACGCATGTCGATCAGGCGGATGGATTGCTGTCTAGTGCGCGATTTGAAACTGCACAGCGCACAGACGTCCTTTATGTGAAACGCCATCGCAATAGCTGTCGACATCATAAACATGTGGAGTTGCGTGGGGTTGCACGCCACCCCCATCTCGATCTTTGATGGTAATGTGAGCTGTTCGTACGTCGAACGTACGACGTATTTTGACCGTTTGGTACCCATTGGTGGGTTGACGTACAAGGACTCGAAAGTTTTGCGAATCTGGACCAAATCGTTCAGTTTCAACGGAGTAGACGTCCGATTGATAATGTGAACAATACCAGGGATGGTTGGCACCAGCTGCGACAAGTATTTTGTGCCACATCCTCGGTAATGGATGTTGTGTTGCGAATTCCTGCTTGTAGGCCCAAACGTGTAATGTGCGATCAAGATATGAATGACGTTCGCTAGCACCTGTGGGAAGGGTGTCGGAATGACACGTTGTAGTCCAGTCAGATTCCACGTGGTAGATACACCCTTCCAAATACTATTTGAGCTGCCGAGCAACTTCTGGCACAACAGTAAGTTGTTGAATCTAAACATCCCATTCCCCCCATCGACTCGCACACGGGTAGCAAACGCGCATAGTATTTCATCGATTTGAGTGGTGGGTCTCGATGGGTCCTCGAGTCGATCGTACAGATCGAGGACGAGCAAATCCCACATGAGTTGCAAAAAATGCCGGATTGGTTTGAGCACTTTCTCTCTGTAGTTATAACACATCCCGGCTGCCGAGAACAATCCCGCATGTACATGGTTCAAGCACATTGCATCTCGCATTCGGTTGTCCGCGTAACATAAGTCACCGTCAACATCTATCACCATAGCTCGATTGCCAATAGTGATGATGTTACCCGGCTTGACGTCTGTGTGAACAACCCCTGCAACATTCATCCGTTTGAACAGATCGACAATCGAAGATGCAATGGTCTGTTCACCATTGATGATCAAGTCTTGGTCTTGGCCTACAGCGACCGATTCCATCAGCTGTTTGACACTTTGACCGGCTTCCATGAACACGACCATTGAGAGCTTTTTATCGCGTGTCAAGTAGATTGCCGCGGCATACACGGATGGTCCTAGTTGAAGTTGTGGCATCAACAATGCAAGATACATGTCCAAGCACATCTTGCGTATTCTGAATTCAATCTGACCCACATAGTTCTTATGGTCTTCGGTGTCAATTTTCAAATTACCAGCACAGTCAAATCCAGGGCTCAAATCGAGTTTTTTGCGTCCGCCGTTGGTTCGATCGTAATCCCACTCCACCACCCTGCCAGACACCTCAGTCATGGTCCTCCTTAGTACAAACAAGTTTTGGTTGAGTGTAGCACCTTGCCGAGTATCAAGTGGTCCCATCGTATTGAATGCCACATTGTGCTCACGATCTTCATTCATGTCTCTTACACGCTCTTGCTCTGCGTCCTTGATGAGCGGCACCAAATTGAGATCTTTTGCCAAGTATGTTTCGTAGTACTCCATACAGCTATTGGCATTGACCGTACCACTCAAGGTATGGTGGACTCTGGAGGTGTATGTGTTTGAATCGACTGTCAATCCAAAACTCGCAATGTCCGTGCGATTGAAAGTACCGCTATCTTGCTTGTAATTTGCAACCCCCAATTCCATGTTAAATAGAGTGACGTTTCTTGTACCAAACCATTCGTCGGTCGTTCTAACCGCGGAAGGTTTTGTGTTCGTTGGTCGAATGGACAAGACGGTCGGAGTGAGTTGTATGGCTTGGTCGAGATCGTTGTCGTTGTTGCTCGCTCCAAGTTTGGACCAGAGGTCGTAGGTAACAAAGACTCCCAACGCATTCTTGTAAAGCGACTCAGGTGTGACGACAGCATCCAGTGATTTGGTGCGAGAGCCGTCGTCAGTGGTCAGCATATTTCAACTGAGAACTTGTCCTCGGGGGGGCACGACGGCAACATATATACGACAATCGCACCGGTGATTGATTACTCGAGCCGGTGTAACTTCAAATGTACCGACGAGTGTCAACTTCCTCTTGCAACCTCGATGGACATCTTCCATCAAAAACACAGAAGACACTGATGCGTATGGGAGTTCGCATCAGCGCTCATTCAAACTCGCAGCTCAGCCCTGTACAAGCAACCACATTCAGTATCAACACACCTCAAGTAAAACCAATCACTAGAGCCTACACTCATCTCAACGTGAGCAGCGTAATCGGTTCTCACAATGAGTCATTGCATTCATTGGATCATGCAATGGAGCAAGCTAAGAACGCAGTTGCGAGCACGAGACGGTTACGACCAAACACCAAGATATCAGCGCTTCTTTTTTTCATATGTGCATTAGGATTTGTTATCTTTGGAGCGATCGCAGTGGCGACGGCCGAGATATCATCAAACGTGTTTTGTCTCGCGACGGAGCGTGCGTATCACAACATTGTTGCGCACGTAATGGTCGGGTCTCAACTTCGAAGGCTGCGTTTGCTAGTTCGTGTGGACATGGTTGTAGAATGCGACAATACGGCACAACCGTCCATGCTGTTATTCGACCAACACTCCATCACTTCAAGTGCGTCTGCTCGTTGTCAAGACAATCTATGCTTTGATGCCGTGAGTGTGCGGATGGGCGGCAAGAGCGAAGTCATGGCAGCAGCGTTTTTTTACGGTGCAAATCGCGCACAAGATTATGTGAGTTACAACCTTGAGTTAGACGGTGAACTCTACTTGTGTCGAGGGTACGATTACACCTTTGATGATCGAGAGATGTGCTGGGACGAGCACGATTCGACCGGTTCCAATTCTGTGGATACCAACGAGGTTACTCTAGAGATGATGCCGACCACTAGCTCGACTATGAAAGCCTTACAAACCAAGAGATGTAACCTCATGAATGCCCCATTGCTCAACACTCCCATCGCGACGGCGGGGATTTGTGGACCGGAAGACCCGATCTTGGATGAGAGTTACGACTGCTCATCTGCAAGCGATGTGGTGATTTGGAGTCCATCCTTTTCATATCGGATGGTGTCAATTGTGGGTCTGTCCGAGCAGAATTTGTACGAACTGATGTCGGACTCTACACGCCTTGATTCACATTTGACCGTTGCCATGCTGGGGCGTGATTGTGCTCAATCGTCCAACGACCCAATCGTGAAGGCTGCATGGGATATGTTCGACACGCTGTGCACGGCTGCCAGCATTGTTGATAGCAGTAGCGGTTGCAACCGAAACGGCTTTGTGTTGCCGTACAGCGTCATTTCGAGGCTTTCTTTTGTATACAAAATCCCCCCTAGAGGCGAATATCTCCGAGTGAGGCTCAAAAACAATGAAGCGCTGCGTTCACAAGCGATGCCCGGCGCCTTCCAAGTCGAGCAAGGCTGGAGTAACGCTACATGGCCCAGCGTTCGACTGTTGATAATGATACTTGCTGCGGCAGTCGTGTACATTCGACAAGAAGAGGCGATGGAAAAGAATGATAGACTTTTTGTGGGTTGCATTCGTATGGTGATGCACTCGCGCGCTTCAGACACATCCAACATCAAAAATGCAAAACGTGTGGCGGATGCACTGTCGATTGAAAGACAAAGTGGAGTTCTTGGGTTGATTGCTGTCTTCGCTCGCATCGTAGTCACCTGTGCACTGGCTCGAGTGATGTGGCATGCGCGTCTATACCGTGTGGTGATTCTACAGCTCGCTTGCTCGATTGCAAGTTTGGTGCATTGGATTGTAATCCATTCATATGCTGGTACTATCGTTCGGCAGATGTCACTTGGAGGCTCGTCTGCAATCATCGACATCACCGCAGCAACACTGCTTGCGTACTCTACACCTCCAGTGAGAGCGGATGTCGATGATTTCAACACGATCGCTCGTCTTCTAACAAGCATGCTCATTGCAATCACGTGCCCGACTAGATGCTTCTTCAGTTCGGCGTGTGCTGGGATCGTGTTGGGAGCCGAGAGCGTGTTTGGTGCCTGCTTCTGGTTTCTACAATCGATCACTATCGCATTCTCAATTGTCGACTTGTTCGCCTTGCCAACGGCGATTGACATGATGCGTTCAATTCCAGGCGAAGCGAGATGGGCCGCGTTTGCGATATTTGCACTGACCGCATCCATATGTGGACCACGCTTGACAGCGAACGCAATCGCAATCAGCAAAGCAGCAGAAGATCTCTCTCACTAACTTTCTCACAAACTTTCACACAACCTCTCCCGCTAAATATTTGGTAGTAATTCGTACTCGTGTTTTTTATCACGAATTGACTGGACAATACATGGAAGCAATCATTTCAAAGTTACCTAAACACTCAAATGAGGTCAATCGGTGCTGGACTAAGAATTCAGGACAAAACCACAAATTTGTTCGGACGTTCAACCCGTCGCTACCATACCAAGTGCTAAAAAAATGGCTAGATGCAACGTCTTACTACGGAAAGACCTTTGTTGGGCGAGTTAATGATTGTATCGTATGCACTTTCATACCGAATTGCACAGACACCCAACATCCACCAAATCGAAAGCGTTCACGAGAGCAAGACGATGAGCAACTTAACGACACCAAACACTCCAAGCGAAGCGACTCTGAAAGCAAACGGCCATACCAAATGTTCCGAAAGTGGCTTTCAGATCGCCCCAAGAAGAACGTCGTCGACGACCGGAACGACGCAATGGTTCGAGCAATGTGTGAGCGGGTGTGCGGCAAAAATGCCATCCCTAGCGATAAAGAAATCGTAGACGCCGCGATGATTGTCAAACGCGCGTCAAGAGTGTTCGATGGGGAACGTAGCGTTCATACACAAGTCGAACTCTCAATCAACGACCCTGACCTTTCACATAACATGTTGAGATGCCCTCGCATCATCATCATGGTTCGTATACCATGCAGCATCTCGGTCGAATCACACTGGATACAAGAGATCCTCAATGACAAGGACGGTAATCAGTCAGCAGCCGACGCCATACTGACATGTGACGAGAACCCGCTGATACACATTTGTAACAAGACCCCCCAATCCGCTATGTTTGAACCGTGCAAAAACATCGGCACAACGGACGCAACTAAAGAAGAACACCTGCCAGTCGACCCATCGCACATTACAAAATATCTCACAGTTGTCTTGTCCGTACCTTGTCAGTGAATGTCGGTGACGATAACGGGGCTGCAAACAATCCCCTTGTTTGTGAACCGGCCAACATCTAGCTCTGTCCAATTCGTTGTCAATCCATGTGTGCTACGGGGTTGACGCCGCTTTCGAATCGACTCTTGCAAATCGTCCCCCAGCACCATCAAATCGTCTGGATCAAACCGTAGTATACGGTGCAAACAGTCGGAGGGTGCGTGCATCAAGTCGGCAGCACGCACAATCATTCGCATTGCCTTGTTGTAAAAGTTGGTCGCGCTTCGCTCAAAGTTTTCGCTTATGTCAAAAGTGCCGCTGATTGACATGCAGTGCGGGTACGATTTCAGCACAACCTCTCTACCAAAGTTGTACTCTCTCAACAAACTTGTGATTTGGAGATTCACATCCTTGATCGAAGAGTTCCAACACTGACGAGGATACTGACTCCAATACAGGTCCATCTGAATGTAGTTTTCACTAACCTGTGTCTCTACAATCCATCGAATCAGTTGATTGATGTAGTTGCGTTCCATACGTGCTTTGCATATAGGGCATTGCACTTCTTTACAAATTGAGTGTTGATAGTACAAACCTTCCTCGTATCGTATTGAGCATGCTAGAGACCATCTTTTTGCGCACGTGGTGTGGAAGAAATGCGGGGTTGTCGATTGACTACATTGAGACGTCTCTGTACAACAATCGATTTCCATAATGCATATACAACACTCCGTTGATTCAGACTCGCGTTTGTTAAGTTGTTCGGACGATGACTTCAATTCGATATCATGAAACGCGTCAACGTGAATTACTTCATTGTCCGACTTGAGCATCACCTCGGTCGACTTAGTCGACTTGCTGTTGGTGCGCCGTTTCTTCATGAGATAGTAAAGGAATCCTGACACCCACATGGAAATGGATTGTAATGTTGCACACGGTCATCTGTCACATCTCACCTTTGTTGATCAAAGAGAAATGATAGCGGCTCTAGCTTCGGGAGGCTCTAATTTTTGAGGTATCTACACATACTTGCGAGTGTCAATTACAACACTTGTCGCACGACGTATATGCAGCGTGGCTTCACGTCGTACACGACCCAAGTCTACCTCCCCCTCCGTTGCCGTTCCTCTCATACTCAACTATATTTCACTTCAATCATTTCGTCTCGTAATTGTACTTGTTTGCAAACGCCGAACGGTCCGAACGGTCTTTTCTGGTCATCGGTACACCTAGGATGAGCTGATACGCAATTGTGTGAGGTTTCAATCCATAGAAGTCCTCTTGTGTCATCACAGCACCGCCACCAAAGCACAAGACCAATTTGGGAGCTTGTGGCGCAAGGTTCTTTGCTATCACCGATCCAAAGACGCCGTCGTTGTTGAATGGATAGACCTTTTCCGAACCAAACGCGACAAAATAGAGGTTGGTGGTAAACCCCAACGTTGTCAAGAGGGTCAAAAACATTTCACCACCCATATCTTGCATGTAGTTTTGTGCAAACGAGTCTGCCTTTTGTTCCGATTCTGTCAATTTGGCGATGACAATCCCCTTGATATTGATTTTGTTATTCGACAGCGTCAAGATGAGCGGGAGCACAAACGCAACATAGCTGTTGAATTGGTCGTTGTCCAAGAGCTTGTCGCCATCTATTTCAATAATCACATTCTTTTTGGACCAACCCGGCGAGTATTTTCCAAACAGCTTAGGCATCAGGCCTTTCGAAAACGTCTGCGAGAACTTTGTGATATCGACGTTCGGATCTGCTCCAGCATCTTGCCAGTCCAACGAGTTGATTCCAGAACCCCATCCCTTAAGATGAATACAAACGGTATCATCATCTGCGAGTTGTGTAAATAGGAGGTTGACTGATTCATAGAATTGATTTTGATGCACAACCTCCTTTCCGGCGACATCTTTGTAATCAATAGTGTGATACTGCGAACTTGCGTGGTCACCCTTGGTGACAATAGAAACTTTACCACCATACGAACACATAGTTTTCAGAGACTCCTTTGCGCTGGCATCCAACATCTCTTTGATTTTCTCAAGCGACGACTGAGGTCGATCCATTCTTACAACACGACTTGTGGGGGGGACTCGCTCGTGACAAACAAATATTAATTAGAAGGTTACGAAACACTTTGCGCAACGGTGGACACGGGCGTGACCTCTTCCAAAAAGTTCAGCTCAATCATCATATGTGGTAATTGGGAGACGACGCAACGAGCGACAGCTTGACTACGGTGTCTTCCTGCACGACACACAATCCTAACATGTTTGTTTTCGCGCAAAGCTTTGATTGCAACATTGACAACCTTGTCAAATTTTTTTGCGTGTCCACGCGCGCGTATCCATGCCTCGATGGCATTGGTCGTGTTGTCGATTTCGCGCTTCTTGATTGCCCTCCATGGGTTTATAAGATGATGTGCATGAACAGTCACAGGTTTTTCGAGGCGGCTCGGTTTGCGGCCCGAATCTAAACCACCAACCTCTACAATCGGCATTTCAATGTTCGTTGGTCGACGATAAGAGTGCGTTCTGAAATATCGAGCACATACTTCTGATATACAAATGAAGCGCTCGTCTTCTCCACCACTGCACATATCTACGCAGGATGGCTACAAACACACAAACAAACGTGCATACACAAATCCGACACCCGCAAACAGCCCAGTCGTGCAGCCCATGCCCCCAGGACCTGCACTCTTGCCGATTGTGTGGCCGCGCGAACCTCCGCGCAATCTGAGCGAGTACAAGTCCGCATTCGTTCTGCCGTATGATTCTGATCAAAACCGCGTTTTGATGATACGTGAAACACGAGACAAACGCGAAAAGCTTGGATTGTTTGGTGGAAAGTCCGAAACCGCAGATACGCACAGCTTCAATACTATCGCAAGAGAATTTCAAGAGGAGTTGGAAAGCGCTTGCGTAGAACAAACCGAAGAGACGAGGTCGGAAGTCAGCGACGCCGTCACATCAATGCGTACCGGAAACATCAAGAGCCAGTCGACATTTTTTGAAAGGGGGAAAGCCGTTGGATATATCGTCGAGTTGAAGAAAGGGTTTGAATCTGTCATGCGTTGCAGCTTTCGTAACAGTAATGTCGAATGGATCGACGTGAGTAAAGCAGCAGACTTTGAATGGAGAGCCCAAAACATGCACTTTCATGCTTCGGTGCTATGTTGTAATCTCATCAAAACTGTTTTGACAAAGTGACGATCGCTAATTGGCAGTGCTTATAGAAACCTCGGGATTGCGAAGCTTTGAACTGAGCAATGTCGCAACGTCAGGGTGCTCCAAGATCGGCTTGCTCACGATTTCTGTTGAAATTGGTGACATGTGTGTGCTGTAAAAATGAGTCGAATGAGTGGGGTCCTGTTTGGAGTGAGTGCAATTCAACCGAACAAATACCACCTCAAAGTGTCGGTTGCTACACTCAGAAAGTCAAACGAAAAGGGTGGGAACACATCTCAACAACTGATACTAGTGAGGAGGTAGACGTGTGGGGAGTATAAATAATTGCACGAGAGTCAAACACTCATCACAGGACTCATGGTACAAGCATGTTCGACATCCATCGACGTAGCAACAATCCAAATACACTCGAACGTCAACTTTGTCGTGGTAGTGTTTGGGGTATTGCTGACGTTTGTATTTTTAGTGGATTCTGTGATTGCAGCATTCGCCATCCGTGATGCACGCACGAGTCTAGACGAACACCATACCAGCGTAGAAACAACATGATATAAGAGTATCGCTAAAAACCTACCAACTGTATTTGAAAGTATACATTTCTTTGTCGCTAGAACTATTCAAACGTACACAAACGAACAGTCTTCGTCGTCACAAGACGAGCACCCACCCTTAGCATCGGAACAAACAAGACACTTCCTGCATGGACCCATCAAATGCCCCTGCAGTTGATCGCCGCGAAACGCACTCAAACCAGAGCAACTCACCGACAGAAGATCATAACCCATCTCACACTCCCGAGGTGTGTACAGTAGGGTCTACTCCAAGCGCGTGCGTGAAAGACGCGCTCAAAAAGACTTGTGACATAAAGACGTTCCAAATGGATACGACATTGATCATCTGGTCATTTCTTCCGTTTGTTGATCGATTTAAATTAAAAGTAGTCTCCACATGGTTCAAGCACCTTTTTTTGATACACCTGGACAAAAAGTCAGCTTTTTGGTTGGGTGCAATGACATACCAGTCTGTTGTAGACACATTGCCCCTCCTTCCACGCTCATATCTTGCACCATCTATCACAAGCTTCGGTATGACACACATACAATCGGTTTGGCGAAAACTGACGAGACCGGTTTGTGTCAACAACGACGACATGACTCTATACGCAGTGGTTAGAGGTGCGCAGGATGACACCATTCTCGCGTCATGCCATACACGCTGTTCAAACTATTCGTTTGAACGGGAAGACTTTTGGTCCTTCCGACTTGATTTGAAGCTACATGTGAACCAGACAGACGTGTGGATGACCAGAAGGTCGTTACCACCAGCAGATATACGTTGGAACCTTAACACCATTTTGGAGCTGTACATACTCACTTCCCATGGATACAAGAGCATTCGACGCAAAATGAAGGCGTCGTCGAATAGAGAAGAACAATGGTTTGAAGATGATGAGGGCGATCTGTTGGTATTACAGTACAATGACTATATCGACGTTAATATTACAGACATTTCTTCAAGCAGCAGTGTTCCATACGGTGACACGCATCCTTGGAACAGCATTCTGCAACACAGACTGATTTTGAACACGCTTCTAGACGATGAAAGTAGCGTTGAGCATACCAATCAATGCGGTGTCAAGAACAGACTGGTCGACTTTATGACGTCGATCGGCCTAGCCCCGGATACATGACATGTGTGTATGTGTGTGTATTGATGGATTATAACAAAGAATGACTCTGTTAGGACACCACGACAACGGGTTCTACCTAAACCGATCGTACCGACTGTGTTTCAAGAAGTATTGCATGCATAAGACTGACATCTGTAAAGCAATCACTGCATCGTCTTGATGCCCTCCCACTTTCCCAGTAAATGTTCGTCTAGATTGAACGAACAATGATCTAGGTGCGTCGACGTAGACCATAAATGCTCGCATCTCCGATAAGAATCGTGATAGCATCTCTTTGGGGCTCGTGGATACGCTGACAAACCTTGAGCTCACATGTAGTCGATTCAAAGAAAGCAATTCGCCGAGCGCAGTGCACATGACTTCCTTGGTTTTGTTTGTAGTCAGCATTCCAAGGGTGTTATCAACACCTTCAAAGATAGGACAGCAATTTGTCAACCCGGATCTTTGCAGAGCATGAACTGTGTGCTGTGCTTCAAATCCCAGGTTGGATTCGATGCCAAGAACAACCATAGCCGACTTGACGCTGTCGATGTTTCTGAGCTGTGCAACATGATCAAACACTAGCTTATGCTGAAGATGTGCTTCTGTGAACCGAACACGCACGCACGCATGTTGGTCGAGTGAGTTTGTTCAAAGGCTGCAATGCGTTCGGAGTCGCTAAGACGCGTACCTCGCGTGTTGAGCACTTCGCCTCCCATGAGCTGCCACACACACACACAAGATGCAAGTGAGCCAGATTGTTCAACCACCAGAATTATCATTGAAAACATGCATGATGGGGGCATGTGAGCACGAAGACGACGAGATTCGCAAGTCTCTTCAGCGCTATGTGACGATGATCATAGAGGATATTAGCTCTCATTATTCGGAATTCTCGGAAGAGAAGGAGCTTGAATTGTCGATCAACGAGATGCGAGACGTTGTCCAAACGGGCAACATCACGGCCTTGAGGACGCTCGTTCTACATACCATGCACATAGATGGCGATTTGATTGAACGCTTGGTCCAAAACACCCCCTACGGCAACGACTTTTTGTCAGATATGCGTTCGAGAGTGCTTCCAGTCGCATTTCCCTTCTTCTTAGAAAGCATGTGTCAAGATCCACAAACCTTTGTACGTTGTGCGCTCGTACTTCACGAGTTGTGGGGCGGCGAAGCTATTGATCGCATGATAATAGAGGAATGACCATGCGATTGTGTAAATGCGTTCGATCGTGTGTAACGCACCATAACATCGCCGTTTGTCATAAGAGCAATAGTGCACACTGCAAACGAGGACGCTCCTCCCCCCGCTGGATCCACCGCCGTGAATATGTAGGATATTCGAGGAGGAAAGACGTGGGGCCGATCAACAAATCGTGCCACGTCTGTCTCCTTGAACGCACGCGTCGTCGTCTCGGCATTCACCCCCATCGTCTCACGCATTAACAGTGCCGGATCATCCTGAAGCAAGATTTTAATCATTTCGACGTTGTCATTGCTGATCCAACGTGGCAGTTCCCCAGTCTTGTGTGTGCAAGTCGTAGGGTCGTCAAGCTTTGCGCACTCTTCACACACCATGCTGATTTGCATGGTTTCAAACAAAGGCTCGCCGTTGGGCCGTGTCATACCAAACATCTTTGAATACATGTTTGACGCCCCTAACAAGGTCGAGATGCAGAGCAACGTCGAGTCTCTCATAGACAGTAGGGGTAGAACAACTTCATTGATGACTTGTTGGTCACAATATGCAGCTTCCTCCAGGACAACGATGTTACCACCAACGCCTTTTAAGGACTGCGAGGGGAGTTTGACCCAACATGTTGTGAGAATTGTATGCTGTAGGATGTGGCTGCATGCGGTATGTTGTGCGTGTGTAGTGATAGTTTGGTGTGTGTGTGTGTGATCGCATTGCGAGCGACCAATGAGCTGGTGAAGATTGACTTGGTTGCGACTTTGTGCCTGTGGAACACGTCACGTATATATAAGTTGCAACAGTTAGCACTGGTCGCTCAAAGTATGCATGTCTCAACGTATGATTGCGTCACGTGTAGAGTACAAGCCAATCCCGCTGGGCAGTTTAAGTGGGAAAGAAACGGCACATCATCATCATCAGTATCCATCGGGTTCGAATCGAGCAGGGCATCGGTGGAACGGTCGGGGGTTACAGCCCAACCGCGCTCATGCAGCGCCTGCATCGTTTACTCTTCAAGCGCCGTATCGTGGCGCATATCAGGTTGCAATGAGCCATTCGCAACAAGTTAGCACACACATCTCAAGCAACGTGTTCGATCTACCCATCCATGAGTCCGAACGTGTTCGAGGGGTGATTGCCACGAGTTTGACGGGTCACACTTCACTATCTCAGGTTCAGAGTGACCGGGCACCACGACGAGAGTGCACGTTGTGCGGCTTGCGCTTATTATGTGGTTTGCTCATCGCTGTCTTTATTGTCTGCATTGTGAGCAGTTTTAGCGCAGCAATGACAATTCCGCACGCTGCCAGAACGTTTGGATTTGTAAGTGCGAGTGCGCTTGCGATTCAGAGCAACTCTGAAAATTCAACGCAAGCGTCGATACCACTTTCATCTCCGACGCATCTAAACCCTTCACCAGCTCAACCAGCTGTCGATTCAATGAGCATTGTCAAGACTCTTGAGCAGAACCAATTAACAGTTGCAGTTCAAAGCTGGTCCGAAGAAGACGCCATGAGTGGTGTGAACTTGAATAACTTGTGCGAGGAATTATTGAATATTGTCAGGTTTCGAAGCGGCGTCGCAGATGTTCGCTTCGTAAAGACGTCGCGCGTGCCATTAGAAGAGATGAGTTCGTCCGCTCTTGGGGAGATGACACTTCATCTGCATGGAATGATCAGCCCCTTTTACGAACACTTGAGCAAGTCCGACGAGACGGCACATCATATGTTTGAGCGACTGCGATCGTGCACAAGGTCTGGAGCGATGGCTCAAGAAGTGCCGTTTGTGCAATCTGTGTTGCATGCGAATTTGACATGCTTTGCGTATGGCATCACATTACAAATGCGATGCATGCGACCAGCCACCAACGATCCGCGCTTAGGATGTAACTTGAGAGCAACGGAAGGCTGTGTGTCGAGCGCTAGAAAGCAAATCGCAGCTTCGGCATCTCATAGTCGTCTGCGTTCCGATTGGGTCCTCTGGTGTACAGTGACGTACGGAGTGTGATTGCAACTAACTTTACGCGTGTATAAAAGACCCGCACATATCGACAGATCGGACACGTATCATTATGGGGGATGTCGATCTTGCGATGGAGGTGGAGGGGCTCGACGATAGCATCGTGGGTATGGTCGATGATCCACACACCCGGCTGGATCTACTAAACGACCAACACAAAAATCTGACAGAAAAGGATACTGAACTCACGAGTCAAATTGTTGCCTTGGAATCACAACTCGAGGTGTTGAAAGGGCAACACGTAGAGAACCAGCAAGCGCTTGACAAAACCGCCAAGGATATCGAAGAAACCGCCGCGCTGATACTGTCGCAAGCGACCAATCGATCGACAGATGGTGGTATGTTTGGCGATTTGACGGATGATGATGCTAGACAGTTGTCTCAACCACTTGGTGGTGGTGGTGTGGCTGACATTTTAAGCCGATGGAAACTGTTATATGACTACATGCGATCGTATGGCACGATTGAACGTCCGCCCTCCTTACCAATGTCGATACCTTCTGTGCAGGCGTTCCCAGTGAATCCGCCCAAAGGAGCCTGTCGAAAATCGCTCGCTCTCGTTGATACCTCTTACCTGTATGGTAGCGAGAACTCGCGTGGTTTGGGAATCGTCACCCTCGAGCCAATCGAAGCTGGAGAGTTTGTTGGTATCTTCAGTGGTCGGTGGACGACGACAACTACGTTAGACACCGTTCAGTTGCATATACTAGGAAATGAGATAGCTGAATATGCAGACGGAACTCAATACCACGATGCATCCAACACCGTATTGACTCGAATCCAATGTGTGGAAAAGTACGCCTACAGCTTTAGGTACAGCGTAGTCAATCCTAAATCATCGGCGCGCGTGGAAGGCCAAGTTTACAATGGAACTGAGTTGGTGTGCATTCCCCACATCGCGGCAAAGCGCAATCCTGGTAGCATGGACATGTCATGCTCTTTGGTTGTCGACGCGTTCGATTCGTCGTTTGACTGCATGGCCTGCATCAACACCAGCTCGGTCTCAAACGTGGCTGCGACAAGCGTGTTTGTTCAAACGGCAGCCAATCAGAAGAAACCAATGCTAATCATTCAATCGGAACGACAAATCAACGCGGGCGAGGAGCTTCTGTTAAACTACACTCCAACAATGCGAGACACCCCCGGGGAAAGATTCCAACCCAATTTCAAACGATTGAATTTAGGTCGCATGCGCACCAAGTACGACAACCAGAAAGCTATTTCCGAGTTCAGCATTAGAGCTATGCAAACATACTACGAAGATCATCCAGATCACGCGCCAGATCACAATGTGATGGGCCCTACGGTCAATGACAACTTTGTGTTGATGGACGTCGACGAAACAGAGTTCCTGTACAGAAACAAGACGAATGAGAAGGAGAAAATCCCACCACAGATCTATCCGAACGAAACAATTGATCGGTTCGTTGATCTGTGGGTGCCACTCATCTGAGTGAACAATGGGGGGGGTTACGGTGGTGATGTAATAAATGATAGAGACCGGCTCAGACCCAATCCGTCTCAATCACACTGGACAAATGCTTGCCTCAAATACCAACACCGATATAGTATTAAACCATGTTCGTCGGTTTCTGTTTAAGATGACCCAACCGATAGTTTGGCAAACCAGCAAACACATCTCACACCTTATGATCGCCACTCCAGAACTCAGACATATCCTCTTGAATTCGATCTCGACGCTTGCCGTCATCTCGGTCGCACATACATCAATCAAACTGCAAGATCTGCCGTTTCTCAAGCAGTGGGCACAGAGTCAAAACCTTCCTGACACACTCAGGGTTGACTTGCGGTTGCTTTCGTTTGATCGTGACGAACCGAAGGCTCTCAGAATCATATACAATGCATTGACAGCTGCACGTGAAGGCTTTGGTGCGCCTGTGGTTTTCGCGTCTGGCAATGCTGCCGAGATTGTATGCATGGACCCATACTCGTCGTTCCATAGCTGCTATCGCTCATGGTTGGATTTGAAGGCCAAATCTGTGCTGGTGACAGTTGGTGCTCAAACGCTATTGGAGACCATCGAACATGCAGACGCGTCGACCATGACGGATCTGATGAGTACAACTCACGAGGTTGTGTCGATTATCAAAAAGCTGTCCTCGATGGGAGTGTATGTTCCAAACATGGATGCCCTCAACTTTGTACGCGTCGAAAAGTTTACCTACTACGCCGGCGTGAACAGCTCGGTCGATTTCGACAACCGTTTTGATGCAACTAGCTCCGACTGCTTGTTTGTGTTGATGTGTGCTTTGTTGATGTCCACATTGGAGTTTGGTGTTCAGCACACGATCGTCCTTAGCATGGCAGGGATGATCTTTGATAGGTTGATTGACGCGCTGAACACCAACAACTGCATTCAATCCATCATTGGAACGCTCGAGATGCAAGTCTCTAAAGATCTTGCTTATATGCTGACTATGAGGTTGAAGGTGCATATTAACAGTCACTTTGCGCACCAGTTTGGAGATTTGCCCAATGCATCGCGAATGAACTTCTTCAACTCCCGCAATGAATACGACAATGCTCTGAGAATCATTTCGCAGCAACCACCTACCGAGATAGAGCAAATGATTCAGCGAGCGGGACCAGATGTCTCCTTGTACGACATGTTGTACATACTGAATGGAGCGATCGTGCTCTCAATCCCATCTACTACGACACGGCACGAAACGAAACCATCGGTGCTGCCAAGGCTGCGCTATCAAACACATACGCAACCAGCAGCATCGAGTGGTCTACAAACCCTTTTGATGAGCTCGCTTTCAGACCACTCGCCTTGGCGGCATGCTACCATCTCCAAAGCTTGGGGGTCAGCCTTTAAAGCACAAAAGGCATGGCATCGGCGTGCCTTCCACCGTTGGAACGGCAGGTCGATCTACAGTATGTAGTGTTAGTGAGACGGTATGTTTTGATTACTTTAAACATGTTGTGATAGCACGCACATCTACTACAGGTTGCACACATGTTCCTTCAATTTACGACACTTACACCGCTTACAAAAAACCACTCGTTTGGCACCATTTAGTGTGCTTGTGGTTGGCCCATCTTCCTTTTTGCTTAGGTTCCTCTTGATCTTGATCCATTTTTGTCGTATGTCTTCCGCACATCGGATTGATAGTTGATCGGGATGTTTACATTCCTCCTGGAAAGCGACAGCTATCTTTTCCCATGACGGTTTGCGTGCTGAACGATTGGCATCCATCAAACATATCAAAAACTCCACCTCATGGTCTTTCCAGACTTGGTAGCTTTTTGGTCTAGACCCTCCATTCTCCGATGGCTCCGAATTGCTCAGACTCTGCTCATATGGACATTCGAGCGCGCTGCACGTGCTGCAAGTACTGGCCCTCGCGCACGCAGCGTCGTTGCATGTTTTCTCCTGCGAGGTCAAGGTCGGAAGCTTATCTCTATCTTCGATCAACGATAAGGCTTGACAAGCATCGCCTTCCATAACAAGCCCGCGATCACTCTCACAATTCTGAGAGAAGAGAAGGCCGAATACTAATGCTGGTCGCTAACGTACAGTTCTCAAATATACGTTGATTACGCTGAACGAACAGACGAACAGTGTACATCCACTTGTGTGTCGTCGAATCACTGTGCGTTTGCGAGTCGACAGAATAGCGACACCATCCGATGGTGGAAATCATGCTGGATTCTGACAGCAGCGATCACGAAGAACAGTGTGACGAATACGACGAGGCCATATCATCAACAACGAATGCTTGCTCTGCACGCAGTGACGCACGCGGAGCAGACGCAGCTCCTGGTGAACAGCCCGCGCAGCCCACCAATTCCTCATCCCTTAAAACCGACACGAGTCTTTCTGCATTCCGTACATCTTTGGGAGTTACAAATGCATCCGACATGATCCTGTGCGCAATGCTCTTCATTATCTTTCGGTCGCGCGACAAGTGCTCCGCGGTGTTGGAGCGCTATGTTGCCACGCATCGCGACAGGATGATTCGTAACACTTTCTTCAACCGACCGGTCATTCCACCATCAATTCTTGCTTGCGAAGAGTCTCTTGCCAATTTGATTCATCATGATTACGCCTGCTCGCGCCGCCCACCAAGGTGTTGCTCCACAATTCTGGATGAACCTCCCCTCAATTTTGGTGAGCATGATTTTGTGGGGGCTTGTGTCATGCAATCGACACCACATTCTCGCAACCCTGCGTTCTTGTTCGCATCGTCGTGCGTTTCGCACACAAAGATCACTGCATTGGTGCTAGCCGTAGATATGTTTGATCTTGAGTGTCATCGATTCGATGCACAGCAAGCAAAGACCACCGAAGCAAATTTGCTAAGCTGGGGCAGTGCTCGCGAGCTGGACGATGTTATGCAACTGTGCAATCGAGTTCGATCGAATGACCGCGTCGAAAGTCGCCGTTATCTACCAAAGTCGAACCCAAGCAACCACATCAGCATGGAGAGCACTGAGTCGTTCTCATTAATGAGATTGCGCATGGCGCGCGTTTCGGAGTTTGAGCTCTTGTCCAAGCTCCTGAAAGCATTCGACAAGGTCATTCCACTCAACCTAGAACACGCCGAATCAAATTCTGGTCCACTTGGATTGGATTCTCTGGTCGCTGTTAGCATCCTCTCCGACTTTGCACTACATCAAATCAATTCGAACAATACTGTCCAGTTTAAAACGATTCTCCACACAGACACACTTCAAAATGTCACGTGTTCGCCCGACGACGATTCCGATAGCTTCCGCTCAAAGCTTCTCAACTCGATGATCTATTGTGAGCAATCCCAAAACTCCAAGGTTGAATTCATGTCGCTTGCGTCGTTGCTGCTGCTTCATCGTCCCATCTTGGATACTGACCCCATCACAAGACAGATGCCTGAAGATGAATATCAAACTCTCAGCAAGCAAGTCTCGCGAGTAGAGACCGACGCCATTGGTAATGCGATCATCAATCCGACCATACTCGCCCGAGAAGACGTCGAAGATCTCTCAAGACGATGGTGCGAATTCAATACTCGAGAGCAAGCGTACGACGATTCTATCCAAACGACCGACTTTGAGGAGCCGCGTCACGTCATGGTTGCGGGGATCGGCAATGTTCCCTCTCGCGATTTTTGCGTCACGTCCTCCGTCTACGTAGCGATCGCATCTATGATTTTGAAAACGCCAGATTGTAGCGTGGAGTTGGTTAAAAAGCAGCTCCGATACCATACCGCACATGTGCTGGTGGCAGAATCAACACAGAACAACTCCCCCGACTCGATGGGAGATCCTTACCAAAACAACATCTCATACTATTGGTACCTTCCGACTCGCACCGATCCTGAAGTCATCACTCCGAGTGAGTTTGAATGCATGCGGATCCACAAGAACGTTCTGGTACTTGGAGCCAATCTATCCACCGTCGAGCATACGTACCATGTTGATTACTCTACTTGCGACGAATTCTCTCGCACCGTTGCATACACTCATAGAGAATGGGAGGAAATGCTTGACTTCTGAGAGTGGCGCTTAAAGTAGAACGCAACTCTTTCCGATTGTCGGTTTGCTCCAACGCAGACTAGACGATAACTACGCAGTTTTTCACGACACGCCTCATGTTGAACACAAAGCAATGCCGTACGTTGGACTCGTTCATGTTTGGAAATCATGTGCACGCTAAAGGTTGCTGTGCTCAGGGACGGGTAGCATATGTGTGGTGTTCGCTGGTCTTTATAGCGAACCGACACTCGAAAGTAGTGTCGAATAAGTAATAAGTGTCGTTCGTAAGGCATTTGATGGACAGCAGTGATACCATGTTGTCCAGTCGGATGCGGGATGCTCTTAAGACACCTTTGATATCAATTGACCCTTCTTTGGCCAACACTCTCTCGCAGAAAGCCAAAAACCATTCCTTCGATGTCTCCGAACTACGTGGTCGTCTTGATCGGTCTCGAGTGTTCCTCGCACCATTTCGGTCGAATTCATTCTTGATTGTCACTGAACTCCAAACCATCCCAAATGATATGGATTTCGCTACAGATAAACTTCCAACGCTGGTAATTCATCTTGGCAAGAACGGTCCTGAAGCGCACGTACCCATGTACGTTACCACTATCGCATCCGTCACTGATAATGGAGTCATGTTCCAAAAAATGCACGAAGCAACTCATATGTCGAAAATGAATGCTAATATGGCAATATCATTTGGTAAGTTGCGCAGCAATCTACAAAACATTAATAACGCTCTTCTCAAGGATGATCTCGACTCCAACGTCGTCGAATCGATCGCAGCTACATTCTGCGAAGTTCGGGATGAACTCAAATCGTTCTTGCTGAAGCAACATGCTACGTATGACCTGAGTGTTCAACACGAAAAGTTGTGGATGTTTGATTGCAATCGAGACACGGATGTACGCTCACAGGAATTCAACGAGTTATATGCCGAACTCAAAACGCTATGCGGGGTGTTTTTTCAACAGTGAGCTCGTAATACACTAACATCCATTACGTGGTGAATCGCGAACCGCACGTGTAACTAGTTCCAATGCTATTTCTAGCCTACGTGCATATTTTGAGAGTGACGAAATTTGGCGTTCCATGGTTTGCATTTCCGAACGGAGAATCGACATCTCCACAGGATGGCTGGAATCAACTTGTTGTGGTGGTTGGACACGGCACTGAGGCTCTTCGGTGTACACCACATGCATCTTTTGTAGCGAGCTCAGCGGAGGTAGTACTGAGACAGCGGAGCGCGGTCTTGGTGAGGGGCTGACTTGTGCGTATCGGTTGGCTGCGGAAAGGTGTTGCGGTGTCAGAGGGGACATGTAATGCGCATTGCTCTCTACTGGATACCAAGACATCTCTTGTTTGTCGTACGGTAGGCGGTATTGTAGATGGTTGTCCGCACAAACCTCCCGCGCGTCTGTGTGCAATGTGAGCTTGGGCTGTCGGAGTTGACCCTGTCCGTCGACATGTTTCAAAATATCCACCGATTCTGACGTCGCAACCAGCGCGTATCTCCACGCTTTTTGTGATGGATCATAAATGACCGGTCGGTTCTCTTTGTTCATAGTGCTCAATTACGAACGTACGCTTAAACGCTCGCTTTCCAAAGTTTGTCACCTCGTTTAGCGGCAGCCGCTGTATAATTCTCAAACCGATTATTGTGCAACAATATTTGTTGCGCTAAAGCGGTCGTCGTGAACGCCTGTATACGTTGCGTGTAAATAATGCGATCCATGTGTACCGTCATCTGGCCACACAGTACCAATTGTGTACAGGGCAAGCGGTTAGGTCAAAGCAGCGTGACAGAATGCAACTCTCGTATATCACATGGTTCGATCACGTCTAGCTGCGTGAGCGATGGGCCCTATGATCAACCGAGCGGTTCGACCGATGACTGTGCAGCTTGTGCCGTACAATTGAAAGAGCGTAGTAAACATACATGCTGTTGGACTACCTCGTCCATTGATACATCACCATGCAGCTCACCCGCTGCTCCCGTTCAACGAGGACACTCGGTCGAGGGGCAGTTGCGTCATGTAAAGGTTGCAATATACGTCGACCCACTGCAACCGACCAGGCAGCTGACCATCCATGCGGTTGCACAGTATCATGGATCGTCGTCAAACCGTTTGTGTACTAGTTGGAGGTATCGGTCGGTCGAACTTGCGCGATGCTTTGTCAAAGAACTCCTGTACGCCATTCACTATGATCTCGAGACTAGGTGGAGAGGCAAATCCGAAGCCCAATGTGTTTGGCGTAGAAACCTAATCATTTCCAATACCAGTGTTGACGACTCGGAGGCATTCCCAATGGACGCTCTCATGAAGAGCGACGACTTCACCACGTTTGACTTGTGTGATATCAAAGATGCCCCCCAGACCTCATCAAACGACAATCATTTCTACCAGCAAACAATCTCGCCAAGAGACACTGACAGCATGTACAGCATGAGAAGCGTTGCAAGCTTCGAATGTGCAAGTACCACTGAGATCGGTGCTCGTGTCATTGATGTCGAATGGGGTAGAGGCTTCCGATGGGGAGGAGACGATGAATACGACTCGGATCGAGATGGGATGATTCACATTGAGGGGATGTGTGTCATGCCCGATCCCAGGCCACAGCCGCCTGTATGGGTAGACAACGTTGGACAACCACAACAACCTCTGTTTGAAGACGTGGACAGCTTTGCGCACTCCATCTCTAAATCGACTAGCACGGTAGCATTCGGGCTAGTAAAGAACAAGCATCGTGATGATGCCGAAACTCCTTGGCGGATTGCGCAATTCGAGTCCCGGCATGTTCAAGTTCGTATCCCATTGGATTGGCTACAATAAAAAAATGAATGTCAATCATGAGCGTGCTGTATGTCGACAACTGCTTCTGCAGAATGTGCTTATGTGTGTGACAATGAGATTAGACATACACACGCTGTCGCTAACATCACTGGTAGTCGGTACGAGGCCTGTACACGTGTACACCTGTACTATATACTAAATAGTGCACCAACGAACAACTGAGTGTTCGGTCTTTTGACTTCCGATGGTTCTTCTGGAAGAGTCGCTGAAACAAACCAAGCAAGCTATTAAATCCGCAAAAGGGTTTGGAGGTGCGGTGGTAGTTAGACACGTTGAAGAACTAACACATTTGGGATTCAATCAAACGATTGGTGATGGTTTTGACGACGTGTTGTCGCAGAGCCAAATGATACGCTGCGCATTCGCGCACCAGGAACTTCCCATGGGCATCCCCAAAAACGAATCAACAGGATGCTTGCCAAGATACATTTGCGTGGTCAACTTGAGCGGAGAGAGGTTTGTTTTATATTCCAATCGTCGCGACGCAATCGATCAACTGTGTGCACAATCGATGTTTCTTCAGATTGGAGAGGCGCGCTCCGAACGCATGAAAGACGTCATGGAAACAATTGACGTCCGATTGAAACAGTACGTTTCTCAAATGCATGAGTCCTCACCAAGCGTCACTGGTGATGTATGTATGATCCTTTGCTACTCGATCCCAAAATACTCATCATATGTGAATTCGAGATACTGGGAGCTTCGCGTCATTGCCCGCGCACGCAATTCCAACGCAAGCAGCTTCAACATAACCGAGACGAATGCATGTATCGACTCAAAGCACCTTTCAAATAACATCTACCTTGGACCAATGATGCAACAAACTACATCTAGCATCAACGGCCAAACAAACCCTGACGTCCTTCTGCGTTTGGCGGAGCAATCGTACACTGTCGCTGACGTCGACCAACCGCTCGATCCGCTCGATCTTTCGTCATCAATCAACACCTCAAACGAGACGTTCGACCCAGAGAAGTTAACCACAGAGTCTACCACAACCATAGCACAATTCAAACACCTCAGGGCCAAACTTGCGTGCACCATGCGCACGATGAATGTTTTGCGCGACCAACGCAACTCCGACACCACCGAGGTCACACGTATCAAATGCGAACGAGATGCTACCAAACTAGAAGTTGTGAAGCTCAAACAAGAGCTGGCTGTAAATCATGCACACATGGACAAAAAACAATTGAAGCTTGAACAACAAATCGAACGTGCAAACAAAATTGTTCAAGATGTTAGGTTGGAGCTCAACCACAACCTGGACAATAACAAGACGCTACGCCAACGGGTATGCAAATTTGATGACGTGCAGGAACACAATTTGCAACTCAAACAACAACTCGATGACGAACAATCTCGCACTAAAACACTGCAGTCCGAGCTCTCATCCATCAAAACGACGCTCGACTCTAAAAACAGCCTTCTAGCTCTTGCAGAGTCGTCACATACCGCCTCAAACCAACGCGTCGGCGTTCTTGAGGCATATACAAACAGCATTGAAGAGCACAAGATGAAATTAGAGCGCAAAGTGACTCAAAATAATGCGGACATAGCCCGCCTCCGTAAACAATGCACAGATTTCAAAGCTGAACTTACCCAAAAAGAAGCCGTGTTGGAAAGGACGTTGGAGATCAATTCGCTGATTCGTCAAGCGTACGACCGTATCGCAGCGCAACTGAAGACGTATCAATCGGTGGACAATGTGGATTCCTGTTGTCAAACCGATCGTGATCCAATGGAACCTTGTTCGAATAGAATGCACACACTGCAACGAACCCCGTCTCCCACAACTGGATATTCTGACAACGAAACGATCGAAACCTCAACCGTCAGCGAGATTGAGTTTGTGACGACACACACACTCGATTCTTTACACAAGCGCATAGTAGCACTTGAATTAGACAACGGCTCCTGGTCATAAGCCTAAGTTGTCATGTAAACTTAGTACATTTAGTCGGGTCTCTTACACCAGATCTTACTTTTGTGACCAATGTACACTCACCAACAACACGAGCACTTGTTCCATATAAGGCAATTTTCACCTAATATGGTATCCGGGGTTTGCACAGCCCTCCGGGCCAGGAGAGAGGTGTGGCGCCCCCCTGAAACCCAAAACACAAGCACTTTTTTCCTAATTTGGGTCTTTTTTGAGAAAGTGCTCGCTTTGTGACCATTCCCGCATTCAGGGCATTAGTGAGATTTTGACATGTTGTTATTTTTGCTGTTTAAACACATTTTTCAAATTCATGATTGAGTGAATGGGGGGGCCTCACAAAGCGAGCACTTTTTTTCGAAAATGCCCAAATTAGGGGGAAAGTGCTTGTGTTTTGGGTTTCAGGGGGGCGCCAGACCTCTCTCCTGGCCCGGAGGGCTGTGCAAACCCCGGATACCATATTAGGTGAAAATTGCCTTATATGGAACGAGTGCTCGTGTTGTGCTTGACGTCTAAGCGATTGGTGTTGGTAGGTTGTCTAAGCGTTTTGTCGTGCGTACTTTGTGTTGTAATAGCTTTTTTATCGTACATACACCTTCCAACCCTCAATAGTATGCTGTAGTCGAGTTTGCATTACGATGAGATGTTGTCGACGTACACTTTCGCTAACAAAGCAAAGAACAAGAGAAGTACTTGATAACAATTGATCTCGCTCGAATGGGATCCGATTTGTACCTTTACGTTCCCGGCAAACGTCACTTTAGTGTTGGAATCATGTTAGAACACGGGGTAGACGAGCTGAAATCCGATTTTGATGGAAACAATCGCGAACATGCTCTTATGTGGTTGATTGCTGAAACTCACAAGCAATGCGGTCATCCCCAGCCCGATGAGTACGTGATAGTCATCTCCGCCACATACGAGCGCGAAATGTTCAAGCTAGAAATGATAACGTTAGATGCCAGATTCACCCAACCACTTTTTGATCAAAAAACTCCATACAGATTGCATGTCGCAAGTACGTCTCTACCCCTAGTCATGATACATTCAAGTGTGATTGAACAGCTTCCAGCTCCATCTGCAACATTGCAAATCGAGGACGCGTCCGACCAAATCAAGCGCTTCGACAAACGTTTGCTTGAATGTTGCAAACGACCACGGATCATTGCTAAAAGCGCCGCAGCCACAGCATGATCTAGTGAATGTGCGGAAGATCGGAAGATCGGGGGGGGGGGAAGGTTGATAGTTAGTAGAAACATGGCGAATTACGCCGCCACCGGGCATCCACGTAGAGAAGAAGTTGGTGAAGAATAAGTAACTACAGGTCTGATTCTTCATAACGGCACAAAGCATGTGGTTTTCGAAGGGACCCAAGGAAGAAGCGAACGAGTCGCAGCCCAGAGAGAATGTAAGCAATCCTCAATCAGTCATTCAAAACACCGGAGTACAAACGTTTCGCACGATTCCACAAAACCCATTTGCGAAGCAGACAAGTGCCATTGATCCACAACGAAAGCACCGTGAGTACAATAGCATGATTGATGAGATTCGAGCGCAAAGTAAATGTGGATCGATCAGGTTACCCCCGATGTTGTTCCGTTTGTAACGTAAATGCCTGTAGATGTCAAAGTCCAATTGTCCGCTCCAAAAGAACATGTTCGTTGTGCGACACTTACTCAACAGACGAGCACCCACAACAAAAGACGAGCAGGTGTTAGCATCCCCCACCCCGATGAATGCGCAATGCCCACAAAGACCGCCGTCGTGCAGACTCGAACTCAATGTTTGCATTCTTAGCTATCCACACACCCGCTCACAAACCACGAGAGTCGTTCTAAGCAGTGTTCATGCGCGAGCGCGCGTTTGTTGCGGTCCGCAGACACGCAGATAATAACATGAGCTCGTCCGTGGATGGTTGTGCAATGACAGATGAGGAGCGAAACATTCTGAAGCGAAAGATCTCACATCTAGAGACCGAACGCGATCGATTTAAGACTGCAAACGAAACTTTGCGCGAAGAGAATGCAATGCTCGACAAGGTGCTCTGTTGCGAATGCAAGAATCCCTTCTGTAAAGTGACAATTCGGTGTCCAAACGTTGATTGTCAAAAACTGCGGTGCCAAGAGTGCATTCAAGAATACTTGTCGTCGTACAAGGATGCGAATCGTAACAAGGAGATCTTTTCCTGCCCGGACTGCCAGACGAACTATCCGCGTGCCGAGCTGCAACAGATTGGTGGACCATTTTTTCTCAACGCATTGCTGTTTTTTCAGAAGGTTGAGTTGGAAGCGATTGCTCGCAAAAAAAAGGGTCGGTATCAATCATTGGATGCCGAATCCATCACCGAACTGGTCGCTCTTCAACTGCCGTGCTGCCAAAAGACCGAGTTGGTCGACTACAGAGCGTGCTGCTCCCTAGCATGCACGTTTTGCAAGAGCGCTACCTGTGCATGGTGCATGACTCATATGAAGAACGATCCAGAGCTTGGTTCGTACGCAATGCATGAGCACATCAAACAATGCCGAAGAAACCCCAACAAAGGAAGCTACATGGTTGGAGATTACATTGAAGAACTAACAGTCGCCATGCAATCACATCAAGCCCGCCAAATTTGCGACCGCTTGGGAGCCACTGCAATCGGTGACATTCTGAACGGTGCACATTCAGTCCACTCGTAAGAACTCCCGATTCCAATCAACACGATTGTGTGATTGTTTGGATTTACCGACAAAAGACTCATACGCGCCGATGAGCTATAAGCGAAAGGGGTAGCGTAGAGGAGGGGTACTTGTAGCGCTGAGCGAGAGTGTAGTACCATCAAAAACAACAACATGTCAATCGAATTCATAGGGACAGCACACCCACCTGCAAACGATGTGCGCAAACACCCCGCCGATCTGTCCACGGCCGAGATCGTGTCCACAAATTTAGGACACCGTGGGACAAACCACGCAACGACACCAATTCTGGTGGAGCATGGAGGCCCGCCTGTTGGTGAAGTTCTCACGTCTTACCGTGGCCCGACCGGCTCATTGCGAGTATTGGGAACGATTCATGACAAGGAGGCACAGAAGTTAGTCAAGAATGGCCAAATGCTCGGATTGAGTTTGGGAACGGACGTCGTCCACCGAGAGGGAGAGGAAGACGAACCCGTCGTTCGGACGGTACATGAACTGAGCATTTGCGCAGTCCCTCGACGACCTGGATGCTATATCAGCGAGGTCGACGGACAACGCTACCACACAGCGATTGACGCGGCGTCGGCCGCAGGTGTGTGCCGGTCAGTCACCGAACAATAAGCGAAAGCCCTTTTGTCACACCTTTCAATCGCAGATCCCCTTGTCATAACGATGTCTACCGTTGCAACCACGCCAACCGAAACTCCCGTTGATACAAACGCAGGGAAACAGAATGATCCTACCAGTGAGTCTAGTGATGTCGTTCGTGGACTGCAGACAACGGTTCACGAAATGTCCCGCCGTCTAGCTCAGTACGAAGCAATTGAGCAGCTCGAAGAGACAAAAAAGCGAGAGCAGCTGCAACCGCTCGTTGGAAAGGCACATACGTTTGTAGATGATACCAACATGCTAGTTGCCGAGAGCGAACGTGAACAGTTTGCACCAGACTTTGAAAAAGCCAAGTCGCTGTATGGTGAGATTGCAACCATGCCACGTGCGGACATGGAACGCTTCCAGCCACTGCTCGTCATCGCGTCGAAGGCCTCGGGTACGACGGATCAGATTAAGGAGCTGCACCGCAAGTTGGATGAGGCCAGCACCACCCTGAAGCGCAAGTGTGAAGAGAACGAGCAGCTCTCTGAGAATTGCAGAAAGCAGCAAGTCACCATTCAGGACGTGTCCAAACTCAGCGAGACGCGCCAGGCACAGCTCGAATCGACCACAAAAGAGCTGCAAATGCATCAGGCTCGCGCAAGTCGGCACGACTTCTCCACGCCGTCCATCCGTCAGTACAACAACGGAATCGATGCGATGCGCAAGCACGTTGGTAGCACCCAATCGCACGCCGAAGTCCATCACAACATTTCGACCGCTCCACCGCCGGGAGAACTCGCAAACAACGGCAAGGCACCGGCCGCAATCAACAACCTTGATGATGCCGAACGTGCCACTGTCATGCCACACATGGCCTCGACGCTCACCACCACCACCATGTGTGCGTCGGCCGGCGGCTCGTCATCGTCGGCGGGCTCATCGGACCCCCCACCCACATCAACCCCTTCATCGATGCTCGAACACGTGGGACAACTCTCGCATTTCTTTATGACTCGCAGCACACCGACGACCAGCGGACGTATCCCATCCTCCCTGCGCCCGACCAACTCACAAAACGACAACTCGACCATGACCGATGCGGATCGCGTTCTTGCCTTCATGCGTTGAAATGGTCGGACGCGGAATCGAGAAGAGAGGGCATCGGGAATCATTTTATGATCAGTTAAAACACCACCGCGTGCTGTCCTGGGCTGTTTGGTTGTGATGGGGGGGTTAGTGGTTGATGACATTCATGTATGGTTGAGTATATGCGACTCGTTACTGTACAACCAACTCATAACTCATCTCGTCTTGAATAACATCGTAATTTATCAATACTCCCATAATCTATATCCAGGGGGGGTTTGGTAGCACAAAATATATGGGTTTTCTCCCCACGGCGGTAACGGTGCTCTCACAGCACCCCACCGTTTTATGACGGGGTCTGCTGGAAATGCCGGAGGTTATGTACCTCCACATCAACGACCGCTGACTTATGCAGCGGAAAGAATGCCCTTTCTCAAACGTCAACCACCTCGTATTTCGACTGCTCCGCTGGTGATGCAGAAGCAACCAGACCACGCCTCCATTCCGATTGGAGAAATCCCCGATTCGGTTCAACAAACTGGACCAAAGAACTGCACTCCATTTGGTGTGATGTGCTGGATGGTTATCTGTAGTATTCTGGCGCTTGGTATCGGGTTTGGGGTCGGATATCCAGTTGGAATCTCTGTTGAGGCCGCAAAATCCCCTGAAGATGCGACGTGCAATTTGAAGACTTACGACGAAGGGTACATCTGGCCAAAAACATCAGCGTTAAAATTGGCTTCACCCAAGTCTTACACGCTGCAAAAATATTCAAGCATCATAACGCCCTACATGAAGACAACGAAATTTGGGGAACTCGCAAAACACGCTTGTGAACGCCAAAGAACCGTGGGAAATGAATTCGTCATGTCCAGATTGACAAAGAAAATCGACATCAGTGGCTACGACGATCGTTGTGCAGTAGGACAAAAACCAACTTGGATTCCTCTTGCTATTCTCTGCATAATCAAGCCCGCATTAAGCACGTTTGAAATCGATCAAACATGGAATGCT
>Ga0115572_10000503_pt1 | contig 32898 bp, 44 predicted proteins | sample COGITO_mtgs_1206_FD_88681 | JGI IMG/M metagenome (GOLD analysis project Ga0115572, IMG submission 88681) | Pelagic marine microbial communities from North Sea - COGITO_mtgs_120607 | ecosystem: Environmental > Aquatic > Marine > Epipelagic | place: Germany:Helgoland, sampling site Kabeltonne... | reverse complement strand
GACGTTCTTTCAGCAGTCACAAGTACAGACATCGAGTTAGACACTGGTGGTGGTGCAAATATAACACAAATACTTAGAACGGGTACGACAGATTTCACGACGATGAATCTTGTAGGTGGTGACCAAGTTCGAGTATCACAAAGAAGCAATCTTAAAATCTTTGATACATATACAGTAGTCGGCACACCCACGGCATCAGCAATCAATGTTACTGACGTTGCATCTTCGACTAGTAAATTACCCGATATAATAGACTCTCCGGGCGAAACAGTCACGGTAGAGAAAGTAAATGCTTCATATACCTTTTCTGTTTCAGCGGCCGAAGTAGTAGACATCTTAGCATTCAGAGTGGGTAGTCTACCTATCTACCAATTGAATCAAACAATCTCAGCAACAAACAATTCGTTTCCATTGTCACAAGTTGTTGACAGAAACTTTGATGCGTTTGAAGTATAAATAGAATGATAACAACCGAATTTAACAGGATCTAAAATGACAGGCGAAAAGAGATATACTAGGATACCACCGGAGAGTACTGGGGATCGTGTGTACATGGTACATACTGCCGAAATAGCATTTACCGCAGGTGGTACTTTCACTGGTCATACTTGGCAGATTGGATCAAGGTATTCCGTTGCCGATTTCGGTATGGTTCACGTTCACGGTGTATATGACAAGGGCGATGGAACTGGTATTTTAGCAGTACACTACAATCAATCAGCAAAGTTTGAAAATACAGTTCCTGCTGTCGGTAAAACAATAACAGCACCGGACGGTGTAACCAACGTAGGTACAGTCGCTGAAGCATACGATGTTTATATTCCAGCACAAAACATTATGGGTTATGATAATCCAGATTACGGTCTCGATGTCGATGCATACGGATCCGCACAAATTACTTTTGATGAAGGTGCCCCTCAGTTAGATGCGTTTGGTAAACTTAGAACGTCAGGAGCAACCCACTTAGGCGAATATGTTTATTCATCACCCGACGAACTATACGAAAACTTTTCTCTCACTTATCTAAACAGAGGAGCAAGATCCATTCGGACTGCTGCCATTGAACACAATAATGTAGGCAAATACATTGAAGTAAAAGTTAAAACCGAACAAGACTTTGCGGCAGCAACATCTAATACATATCATCACTATATTCCGGGCTCTTCGCATTTGTTTATGGGGACGATGTTAGTTGATTCTCTGGCGGCAGGTCCTTTGAGCATCACAAATCACGGTAACAGTGGTTGCGAAAGATCATTTGGAATGTTTGATGCTCAAAACGGTATGATGTTTACAGTTGGTCCTACGGGCGTATTGTATCTTGTTCGTAGGTCTTCAGTTTCCGGAACAAAGAAAGATTATATTCTTGCTTCATCAAATACTGCTGACGGACTTCCTAACTTCAATGGTGATTTAGTAAACGGTAGTCTTGGAGCGGCAAATAAAAGTCAGTTAAATTTAGATGTAACAAAAGACAATATTTACTGGATTGATGTGCAATGGCATGGTGCGGGTCGTATTCGATTTGGCACCTTTTATCAGGGTCGAAGAGTAGTTATTCACGAATACTATCACGGTAACACATATACAGAACCAATGACTCAGACTGCATCACTTCCTGTGTGTCATTTTAATGGCTATTTAAGTGATTCGGAAATGCAAGATCATGCTGTATACGGTGACGGAAGTGGTACTGGAGGTGGGTATGGCAGTTTACCTGCTGGATTAGTTCGACTCGGACTTACAGAGTCAAGACCTTCTGATGCTAATTTTGTTTATATAAGATCTTATAGTGGATCGGTGTGGACTGAAGTCGATATCAATTTGCAAAGTTTGGGTAGACCAAAGGTTTACACCACTGGTCACTTGCCCGTAGACGGAATTGGATTTAGACCTTTGTTCACTTTATCACCATCAGAATTATTATCCGATGGCACATCTGTTGATCATAGTATTTTTATTCCTACTAAGATCACCGCATACGCTTATGATAACGATGCAACCCCTGATTCAGCAAGCAAAGGAGCAAGTCGTAACGCAATTGTTCATTTTAGAGTAGGTGTTAACAGTGTTCACTCTGGGCACGATTTCGCAAGAATCCCTGGCACAAACTTCGAAGTTTCTACTGCTGGTACTTCTTTTGAGGACACCAATAAACCAGGCAATACACAGAAAATCGAATTCGAAGATATGTTTAATGGTCAATTCACAGATGTTTTAACTGATCGTTACATCAATTTGCAATATGGTTCATATAAAAATTCTCCAGATGATGGTGGTATTGCTGAACATATTATTACTGGTATTCAAAACAACATTGCAACAGCAGGAGTGGGTGCGGCAGTTGACGCAGTTGGTAACAGCACTACACTTTTACTAGACGATCAAGATATTACTTTAACAACTGATGGTCAATTAGCGGCATATGGAACTGAACTTACTGTAACCGATGCTTCTGGTGTTGTTGTAGGCGGTGGCATCATTGCAGTTGATGGGGATAACACTCCATACACTGCCGATGGCACTACCGTATTAGCAGTCGTTGGAAACGTAATTACACTGAGTAAAAACATTCAGAATACTGCACTACCGACTGCCACTAGTGTAACACACACTAAACTAATTGAAGGTGCGGCAATCACAGGACCAAATATTACCGCTGACACTGCTATTAAAAAGGTAGTGAGTGGCACAGAAGTAACATTGTCTCAGGCAACCACAGGCACTTTTGCTGGAACAGAAACATTCACAATGACCAGACCAGCAGTTGTTACTATTGATCCTGCTGATGCTGGTAATAAACCTCAGATATCAGACCGATGGGTTTTACGTGAACCAGAAACTGCTACGTTCCCATTGAATATAAGTGTAGCAGACGGTGCATTACATTTACATGGTGTATCTGGTACAGGGACTAATCCATTTCCAAGAACGTGTTTTATCAAGATCGTTAGTTTGACTAAGGCATATCTCTATGCTGATAGAAATTTGACTCAACCAATAGACACTACTGCTTTCACATATGGTAGTGGCGGGGTTATTCATGGGTTCGTAGGATCACGTATTACATTTACTTTCTTTGGACACGAGCAAATCAAGGACTTCTCAGATCCACGAGTGATGTTTAGTATTGCTTGGAAAGAGATCGTTCAGTAAGATGCCTAGTATAGTTTTCAACTATGGTTCTTGGTGGAACTGGGAAACTGCCGCAGCAGGCGGTCATCCTAACCAAAAAGTATCATTTGATGGCGCTAACAGAAACATTTATGTTGCAGAAGGGGTCACAGAGTTAAACGTTAAAACTGATTTGTATTCTGCTTGGAAAGAGTGGTCGCAGTTTTCAACAGAATCGCCTCCTCCTATTGTATGGGCAAAGGCATTTACTGCTGTTGGTGGTGACCCAATTACTGAAAGTCAGGATCTAGGTACTACTTTCTTCTTAGAGAACGGTTGGAGAATACAACCTACTCCTAACGGAACATCCTACACATTGACTATAACAGGTAACCTATATACTAGAGAAGCCGGTGAAACACCGTTTCGATTTGCGAACGGTGTTTCGGTGTCGTTGGTTAGATCCAACATTGTTGAATTGATTACGGTAGAAGCACTTGCTGTTGCGATTACACCAGCCGATGTTACTGCGATTGCGAATGCCGCCGCTGATCAGGTCTGGGACGAAACGCTTTCAGAACACAAAACTGCTGGTAGTACAGGCAGAAAACTTAATGATAACTTGAAGAAAACATCTTACATAGCGAGGATATAAAATGAGTGAAGTAGAACAACAATCAGAAGTTGAAGTAATTGATCAGGGAGTACAGGGCGAAGTAGGCACTGTTACTGGCGATGATGTTGATCTTGAAAAAAATGATATTAATGATTTTCTTGATGCAATCGCAGCCAAAGACTTCACAAAAGCCACTGGTCAGTTTGACGACATGATTAGTGATCGTCTTCAGACGCAGTTGGACCAAGCAAAAGCCAAGATTGCTGGTCAAATGTACAATAATGAGCCAGAAGAATCAGACGAACCTGTTGAAGATTAATTTTGTATAAATAATAGTTATGAAATCTTTTAAAAACATACGAGAAAAAAAGATGCCTGCTGGAGATCATGTCTACCAGAATAAGGTTAATAAACATACCGTAATGATTCATAAAGATAACAAAGGGTTCTCCGTTTATATTGACGGCGATAAATTAGACACCTATAAGTCCCAGAAAGAGGCTGAAAAGATGGGTGTCATGTTTGCTAAGGAAATGTAAATGAAATTGATGGCAGAATATATTGATCAGTCCATTGAGACAGTGATCACAGAAGCCAAAGATGGTAAGCCTAAGTCGTTTGCTATTGAAGGTGTGTTTGCACAAGCAGAACAAAAGAATAGAAATGGTCGTATTTATCCTCGTCCTATTATGGAAAAGGCTGTAGATAAGTACGTTACCGAGCAAGTGTCACAGAAGCGATCAGTCGGTGAGTTAAATCATCCCGAAGGTCCTACTGTGAATCTTGATAAAGTTTCTCACCTCATTACTCAACTGGAATGGAAGGGTAATGATGTTGTTGGAAAGGCACAAATTTTGGATACTCCTATGGGTCAGATTGTAAAAGGTCTTCTCGAAGGTGGCGTTCAACTAGGCGTGTCAACTCGTGGTATGGGTAGTCTTGAGAGTAAAGGTGGTGCCAATTATGTACGTGACGATTTTATTTTAAATACTGTTGATATCGTACAAGATCCCTCCGCTCCAGCCGCATTTGTCAATGGCATAATGGAAGGCGTAGAGTGGGTATGGAATAACGGCATTATCCAACCTCAAGTAATTGAAGAAATGGAGACAGAAATTAAAACTGCTCCGAAAAAGCATCTTTACGAGACGCAGATTCGTGAGTTTAAAAATTTCCTCTCGTTGCTCAAATCAAACTAATAAGGAGTCATTATGTCTGAAGAAAATTTAGACCTTGAACTTCACGATGAGGACAACCAAGTCGAGGAAGGTCACGATATGAAAAATGCTGAAGCGCAAAGCGTAGCATCTGTAGCGGCAACATCTGCTTCTACAAAGAAAGCGGCTAAGCGTAAAGGCGACAAAGACGGCAAAGACGAGCCTGCACCTCAGGGCAATACGCCTAAGGCAAAGGCAGCAATGGTTAACGCTGGTTACAAAATGATGGCATCAATGAAGAAAGAAGACCTTGAGGCTCTTCTGGATCAAATGGGTGTTGAAGAGATCACTGAAGAAGAAGAAGAATTTGCGGAAGCATCTTACGATTTTTCTGACGAACTCAAATCATTGGTAGAAAGCGAAGCCACTTTATCAGATGAGTTCAAAGCGAAAACTGCTGTTATCTTTGAAACTGCTATCAAATCTAAAATCTCGGAAGAAGTTTTACGATTAGAAGATGAATATCAATCTCGCCTTGAGGAAGAACTTGAATCTACACGTTCTGATCTCGTGGAGAAGGTTGATTCATATCTCAACTACGTAGTTGAACAATGGATGGACGAGAACAAACTCGCTGTGGAGACTGGTCTCCGCACTGAAATCGCTGAAGGGTTCATGAACAGTCTTAAGGATCTGTTTATTGAGTCTTACATTGATGTTCCCGAAACCAAGGTTGACTTAGTTGATGAACTTGCAGAAACCGTTCAAGAGTTGGAAGCAAAACTCAACGAACAGACAGGTACTGCAATTGAAATGTCACAACAGTTAGAAGCCTTTCAACGTGATACAATCGTTCGCGAAAGTGCGCGTGACATGGCGGAAACTCAAGTAGAAAAGTTAAAGTCATTAGTAGAATCATTAGACTTTGAAGATGAAGAATCTTTCACTGCTAAGGTCAAGACTGTTAAAGAGTCTTACTTTAAGAAAGAAATCACCGAAGAAGTCGCTGATGAAACTATTGACGATTGGTCAGAAGACACCGCAGAAGTTTCATCTGCTATGTCTCAGTACCTTACAGCAATCAAAAAATCTAACAAATAAGGAGTATCTCTATGGAATCGTATGATCGATTAGTAGAAAAATGGTCTCCAGTACTGAACGAAGAGTCTGCTGGTAAAATCAGTGACTCACATCGTCGTAGCGTAACTGCCGCGGTACTTGAGAACCAAGAAAAAGCCCTCTATGAGCAGGGTATGATGAACGAAGTTGCGGCTAATGCGGCTGGTAACGGTCTTTCCGGAAACGACGGTGGCACAGGTGCCGCTACTAACTGGAACCCAATCTTAATCGCTCTTGTACGCCGTGCAATGCCTAACTTGATGGCATATGACGTATGTGGTGTACAGCCTATGACTGGTCCTACGGGCTTGATCTTCGCTATGCGTTCACAATACAAGACGCCTAAAGTTGGTGGTGGTGCGGCAGGTACTGAAGCACTCTTCAACGAAGCACAAACTACTTACTCTGGCGACAGTGTACATGACGAAGCAAACGCTGGTTCACACAACTCTCGTGGTCCTTCAGGTTTGGTTGGCGCGGCTGACGGTGCAACGTCTGGCGTTCAAGACTCAAGTCTTGTTGACTCAGAAGGTTTGTTCGTACCTAGCGTAGGTGTTGGCATGTCAACTGCTACTGCTGAAGCACTCGGAACTGGTGCTGGTGCAAACACTTTCCATGAGATGGGTTTCTCAATTGATAAGACCAGCGTTGTCGCTAAGTCACGCGCATTGAAAGCAGAGTACACTCTGGAACTTGCGCAAGATCTTAAGGCAATCCACGGTCTTGACGCTGAAACTGAATTGGCAAACATTTTGTCAACTGAGATTCTTGCTGAAATCAACCGAGAAGTTATCCGAACTATCAACAGCCAAGCGAAAATTGGTTCACGACAGGCTGGTATCCAGACTGCTGGTATCTTTGACCTCGCTACTGACGCCGATGGTCGTTGGTCAGTTGAGAAGTTCAAGGGTCTCTTGGTTCAATTAGAGCGTGAGTGTAACGTCATTGCTAAAGAAACTCGTCGTGGTAAGGGTAACTTCATCATCTGTTCTTCAGATGTTGCGACTGCCTTAACTGCCGCTGGTATGCTTGACTACTCACCTGCACTCAACACTTCTTTGAATGTTGACGACACAGGTAACACGTTTGCTGGTGTTCTTAACGGACGCACTAAAGTTTACATCGACCCATATGCGGTTGCTGACTATGTAACTGTTGGTTACAAAGGCACCAATCCTTATGACGCTGGTGTATTCTACTGCCCTTACGTACCTCTTCAGATGGTACGTGCAGTTGGTGAGAATGACTTCCAACCACGTATCGGGTTCAAGACTCGTTATGGCATGGTAAGTAATCCTTACTCAGAAGGCGGTTCTCAACTGAACGAAGGTCTGGGATCGGCTCGTCAAAATCAATATTACAGGATCTTTAGGGTCGATAATATCCTCGCTTAATATTGACAATAAAAAGAGTCACATTAGTGATCATTTTGAGGGGAGACTTTTAGTCTCCCTTTTTTTTGTCTAACATTAACACAAACGTCACATAAAATTGATCCAATCTTAACACAATCCAATAGTCATTTACAGTAAATACATAGTAACAACAAAGCAATAACAGGTGTTACTATGAAAATGATTATTGGATTTCTATTTCTCTTCGTGATAATCAATGCCCATCACAAGGCGTTAGCAAATCCCTATATAGAATACAAACGTGAGGACAACACTGTTCGTCACACCCATCAAGAACATCTGCGTATAGGTTATAAGGCAGATAACAATCTCTACATTGAAGCAGGCACCATGACTGACAATAAGTTCAGTATGGAGACTGGTTACAAGTTCAAACAAAACAACTGGGTGTTCAAAGGTAAATTTGAACTGAAAGACAAAAGCGAAAAACTCGAAACTGAAATAAGGTATACATTCTAATGGACACAATGACTCTTGTTTGGACCATCCTAGGATTCGGTCTAGCATCTTACTCCGTTCTTGCGAACGATTCTATTCAAACTCTTGGTACTTGGATGGCGAGTAATCGTCGAGTCAAGTGGCAATACCTCTGGGCGGGTGCGAGTACAGTTCTCGTGTTTGCGCTCTGGTACGGTTGGGGAATGTACGGCGACATATCGTATGGACGACTAGATAAAATTCCTTATCTGGAACCGCAATGGTATCATGCGGCCGCACCCGCAGTTCTTCTGCTACTCACCCGCATAGGCGTACCCGTAAGTACATCGTTTCTCGTTCTCTCAGCATTCGCCTCAACATTCGTACTAGAGAAAATGCTAGTCAAATCCTTTGCAGGATATGGTGTTGCCGCAGTGAGTGCATACGCATTGTGGGCAATCGTCACCAAGTACATGAGCAAGGTTGATCTTGGTGGTAGTGACACGCAATGGCGAGTCGCACAGTGGGTCGTTACTGGGTGGTTGTGGTGGACGTGGTTGTCACACGACATGGCAAACATCGCAGTGTTCTTGCCTCGTGAGATCTCTGCGGAACTGCTTGTCGGTATCTCAGCATTGTTTGTTGCTGGTCTTGGGTTTATGTTCCAAGAACAGGGTGGTAAGATCCAACAGATCGTGCGACAAAAGACTAGCACACAATACGTGAAGAGTGCGACACTGATTGATCTGATTTACCTGATCATTCTGTTCTACTTCAAGCAGTACAACAACATTCCGATGTCAACGACTTGGGTGTTTATTGGTCTGCTGAGTGGTCGTGAACTGGCAATTCAGACGTTTGCAAACAAACTGCCTGCAAAAGCATATCCGATTATCGCCAAAGACTTTGGTAAATTAATGGTTGGTGTGGGTGCATCTTTAGGAATTATTGTGGGTATTCATACTTTCACTTAGTATAAATACTCTTAGTAATTCACTAAGGGTGTTAAATGAAAGATTATTGCCAAACCAACCTGTTACAACCGACAGGTTTTCGTGTCGTAATTAACAAGGAGAGATTTCCATATCTCTCTTTTATGGCTCAATCTGTTCAGCATCCCAGTATGGAAGTTGGCGAGACAAAACTAGGGCGACCTAGACTTGCTGGCTTACCATTCATTGGTGATCAGATTGAGTTTGCTTCTCTTACAATGGACGTGTTGCTTGATGAAAACATGGAAGTTTACCGAGAGATATATACTTGGATGGAGAACATGGTAGAGACCAAGCACAAACTGTCATCATTTAAAGATGGTAGTTTAGCGGACTACTGTGACATCCAGATCATGATTCTTACCAGTGCAAACAACAAGAATCGTGAGTTCAAGTACGTTAACGCATTCCCTACCACGCTAGGTGATGTCCAGTTTAGCGCGTCTAACGAAGAAACGTTTATTACCTGTCCCATATCCTTTTCGTTTGATTACTTCGAATTTTTGTGATATAATATGTAATACCTTACTTGAGTTTACATTATGACATTAGAACAAATATTGGATGCGTGGCAGAAAGACTGCCGAATCGATCCTAACTCTTTAGATATCTCTAGTCAACAAACACCTGAACTTCATGCCAAGTATCTTGGCCTGTTGTCTAAGGCCAAGTTGAGACTCAAAGACGCCGAGTTCAAACAGAAAGAACTGATGAAATATAAATGGCTTTGGTTCCATGGTAAATTGAGTCAAGAAGAAATTGCGGCTCAAGGCTGGAATCCAGATCCGTTTGATGGTCTCAAAATTCTGAAGGGTGACATGGAGCACTTTGTTGAGGCTGATACAGAACTTGTTGCGAGTGAAGCCAAAATTGAATACTTAAAGACCGTGATAGATACACTAAAGGAAATCGTTGATAACCTAAAGTGGAGACATCAAACTGTAGGTAACATCATCAGATGGAAACAGTTTGAGGCAGGGTTCTAATTGCAAGAAATTAAATTCAGATTAAAAGATCACGCAATGCTTCAGTTAACTGACTGCGAGCCTTCGGTGGCGTCTGAATTATCTGAGTACTACACGTTTGAGGTACCTGGTGCTAAGTTTATGCCAGCGGTCAAGGCGCGGCGCTGGGATGGCAAGATTCGTATGCTGAATCGCACCAATGGTGAGATCAACGCGGGTCTTTATTGGAGCATCAAGAAGTTTTGTATGGAGCGTGGATATGGCATTCACGTAGAAGATGGTCCCTATGGTCTGCCCTACACAATAAACAAAGTGAATCACATGGAGACGATGAAGTGGATCTCCACCATAGGGCTACCATTCGCGCCTCGTGACTATCAGTATGATGCAGTATGTCATGCAATTAAATTCAAACGTTCTATTCTGATATCACCTACGGGTAGTGGTAAGTCACTCATCATCTACATGCTGATGCGTTGGTATCTAGAGAATCATGATAGAAAAATTTTGCTCATTGTTCCTACAACATCTTTGGTTGAACAGATGGCAAAAGACTTTACCGACTACGGTTTTGACCCGGAACTGTTTCATAAAATATACAGTGGTAAACTTAAAGAAACAAATAAACGAATAATCATCACCACGTGGCAGTCCATCTATAAATTAAGCCCTATATGGTTTGAAGATTTTGGATGCATTTTTGGTGATGAGGTACACGGCTTTAAATCTAAGTCGCTGTCCTCTATTATGAACAAGTCCTACAATGCAGAGTATAGATTTGGCACAACAGGTACACTAGATGGCACTCAGGTTCACAAACTGGTGCTTGAAGGTCTGTTTGGTCCAGTCCATAGAGTAACGACAACCGCAGTACTCCAGGAGAAAAAGCAACTTGCCAGTCTAGACATTGACATTATACTTTTACAACATTTAAAGGAAGATGGAGATAGACTTCATGGTTGCACTTATCAAGAGGAAATTGACTTTTTGGTATCGCACAACAAACGCAATAACTTTATACGTAATCTCGCTCTCAGTCTTGACGGTAATACTCTCGTACTCTTCAATCTCGTAGACAAGCATGGCAAAGTTCTGCGAGATATGATAGAAGATAAGATACCCGAAGGAAGAAAATTATTTTATGTGAGTGGTGAAACAAAAACAACAGATAGGGAGGCAGTTCGTGCTATCATTGAGTCGCAAACAGATTCTATTACCCTTGCTAGTCTTGGTACCTTTAGTACTGGTATTAATATTAAGAACATACACAATATTGTTTTCGCATCTCCCAGCAAATCGCAAATCAGGGTGTTACAGTCCATTGGTAGAGGTCTACGATTGTCAGATGATGGCAGAACGACCAAACTCTATGACATCGCAGATGATCTAAAGAGTCAGGGTAAGCCCAACTTCACATTAAGACATAGCGTTGAAAGAATAAAAATATACAACAGCGAACAGTTCAACAGCAAAGTGAGCAAAGTTGTACTATGAAGGTAGACTTTATTACATGTTGGAACAAGGCGTTGTGGGCTGATTTTGGTGCAGACGCTACATCTACGTGGCAACATCAACCCTATCATTATGAAGAGGGTAAAGGTAGCAGACATATTGAGTGGCAACGTTGGAGAGATTCCAACTCACAAGTAATGATCGATCATTTTGATCACTGGTGGGATAAATTCTCTCACAAACCACAAGCAATTATAGAACACATCATGGATAAAATGCAGTCAGATGTCACGCACGTGGTGTGGATGGACTGTGATGTCGTGCAACTAGAAGACTATAATGAGGAGTGGCTAAATGATCGTTTGCCTCACGGTAATGATCTGTTTACATATTTAGATCGTGGAGGTAAAAACTCTGAGAATGGGTGGATCGCTTTCAATGTAAAACACCCGTGGTGCAAGACGTTTATGTGTCATTGGGAACATATGTATTTTAGCAATGAAGTGTTTAAATTAAAAGCATGGCATGACATAGGTACGTTTCAGGCTGTCTATCAGATGATGAAAAGCGAAACATCTTATACTGCGCAGACATTAAGAACATCAGCGGGTAGTGATCAGTGGCAAGTAAGTGAAGCATTTCAAAGAAGTAAACTTGCTGGTAAATTTGCTCATTTAAAGGGCCCTAGGAAAGTATATATAAAGAGACTGGCAAATAAAACAATTGATTTAAAATTTGCAATGTTAGACATTTATAAACAAAATTCATCTGAAGCATTTCCTTGGACAGAGAATGACAAAAAAAGATCTAGCACAATTTAAATTATCAAACGGCAGTGAGGTCGTGTGTGAAGTTATGGAATGGCCATCTGATGATGATAATCAATTAATTATTAGAAATGCCATGACAATTATTAATTATGAATATGATGGTGGTGATAGAATGTATGCATTTAGACCATTCATTAATTTTTTAGAAGATGAAAATGATTACATAATGGTTAATAGTGATCATATTATTTCAGTCAATCGCCCGCGTGATTACCTTGTAGATCAATATGATGTTGCAATTAGAGACTGTTATACAATTGCAAAGGAACGCGTGGAAGATTATAAGAGAGATAAGATAGAAGGCCTTCAACGCATCACAGAAGCGATGGCGAGGCTTCTAGAAAATAGAAAAGATAATAACACCGGTGAAAAGAAACTTACTAACGTTATACCATTTCCACCCAGAGATGATACTATCCATTAATTGTATATACTCTGTTCTTCTGCGAGCGATGCTCTAGTTTAACACAAAAATCCGTATTTGTCAAGTGTTGACTTGAGAAACTTTTTGTTGTATAATAATGATTCACATGCGAGAGGTATACATGAAACCTAAAGAAAAACCACATTACGTAAACAACGCGGATTTCTCACAAGCGGTCGTAGACTATGTTACGATGGCAAGAACCGCAAAAGAAGCCGACAAACCCAAGCCTATGGTTACGGATTACATCGCGAGATGTTTTTTGAAAATCAGTGAGGGTCTATCACACAAGGCCAACTTTGTGAGATATACTTATCGCGAAGAGATGGTGATGGACGCTGTGGAGAATTGTCTCAAGGCTATTGAGAACTATAACATTGACAAGGCCACACGTACAGGGAAACCCAATGCCTTCGCATACTTCACTCAGATCGCATGGTATGCGTTCCTACGCCGCATTGAGAAAGAAAAGAAGCAACAAGACATAAAGTTAAAATATTTGTCCGAAAGTGGCTTAGAACTCGTTGTAGCAGAAGAGATAGATAATGATCAGGCTTCACGGCAGACACAAGCGTTTGTTGATGAACTTCGTGAGCGAATTGATTTGGTGAAAGACAACGACAAAGACATTAAAGACTATAGTAAGAAAGTCAAGAAGAAGCGTGCCAGACATGCTGATTCTGATCTGTCGGAGTTTATGCAATCATGAGCCGAGTCGCAATCCTGAATGATACCCATGCGGGCATCCGAAATAGTTCTGAGATCTTTATGGACTATCAAGAGAAGTTTTACCGTGATGTATTCTTTCCTTATCTTGAAGAACAAGGGATCAAGAAGATTCTACACCTCGGTGACTACTATGAAAACAGAACATCAATCAATTTTAAAGCACTTAACCACAATCGCCGTATTTTCCTTGACGTACTTAGGGATCGTGGCATTCATATGGATATCATACCAGGTAATCATGATGTTTACTACAAAAACACCAATAAGTTAAACTCTCTGAAAGAACTTCTCGGTCACTATATGAACGAGGTTCGTATCATTGAGAAGCCCGAAGTGGTAGACTATGATGGCATGCCTATCGCTCTCATACCCTGGATCAATCCGGAGAATGAAGAGAAGACCCGATTCTTTTTGAATACGTGCAAGGCGGACGTTGTTGGTGCACACCTAGAACTCAGCGGCTTTGAGATGCAGAAAGGCATACCATGTTCTGATGGCATGTCAGCGGATGCGTTTAGACGTTTTGATATGGTGTTGTCAGGTCACTTTCACACGAAAAGTTCTCAGAATAACATCCACTATCTTGGTAGTCAAATGGAATTCTTCTGGTCAGATGCCAATGACAGAAAATATTTCCATGTGTTGGACACCGAAACTCGTGAACTGACACCTGTTGAGAATCCTATCACTTTGTTTGAGAAGATTCTCTATGATGATACCAAACAACAACAGGCACTTCGCAATGTATCAAATCTTGATGAGAAGTTTGTGAAGGTCATTGTGATCAACAAGACCAAGCCACAAGAGTTTGAGAAGTTCATTGATCGGATCAACATGCGTAAGATTCATGGCTTACAGATTGCAGAGAACTTCCAAGACTTTGCGGGTAAGCAAGTTGATGATGATAAAATAAACATTGACTCTACGGATGATTTGTTGTATACTTATGTGGATGCTGTAGATACAGACTTGGACAAAGAGCGTATCAAGAGTCAAGTACGTGAACTTATGATTGAAGCACAGAGTATGGAAATTGCATGATAACATTTCACTCGTTGAAATACAAAAACTTTTTAAGCACCGGCGACAGTTTTACGAACCTAAATTTAGAAGAAACCGCGACTACTCTCGTGGTTGGTCAAAATGGTTCTGGTAAATCCACTATGCTGGATGCGCTATCTTTTGCTCTCTTTGGAAAAGCGCATCGCAACATCAATAAGGTCCAATTGGTGAATAGTGTCAACAATAAAAATAGTATTGTTGAAGTTGAGTTTACCGTCGCCGGTGCGCGTTATAAAGTGATTCGTGGTTTGAAGCCTGCTGTGTTTGAAATATGGCAGGGTGACACCATGGTCAATCAAAACTCACATGCCAAAGAGTATCAAAAAGTTCTTGAGCAGAACATCCTCAAGTTAAATCACAAGACTTTTCATCAAATCGTGGTGCTGGGGAGTAGCAGTTTTATTCCTTTCATGCAACTCCCCGCATCCACGAGGCGAGAAGTCATCGAAGATCTTCTGGACATTAATGTGTTCTCTAAGATGAATAGCATTCTAAAAGAGAAGACTTCTATACTTAAAGAATCTATCTCTGGCAACACACACGAATTGCAGTTGGTTCAGACTAAGATAGACTCACAGAAGAAACACCTCTGTGATTTGAAAAAAATCTCTGAATCTGCCAGACAAGAAAAGTTAGACCAGATTGCTGAAGAGAATTCAGAGTTGGCCCGCCTACAAGACCAGGTCACTGATTTTGACAATGCTCACCTGCTTGCTCTTCAAGAACGACAGAAGGGCCTTGACAGTAAAATCACTGAGATTGGTAAATATGTCTTTCAGTTTAACTCTAAGCAGAAAGCATCTCACAAAGAAATCAAGTTCTATGAAGACAACGAAGACTGCCCCACCTGCCAGCAAACCATTGAAACCACCTTCAGATTGGATAAGGTACAGAACGCCAAAAACAAGTGGGATGAACTGGAGCGAGCGAGAGCAGACGCCGAAAACAAAGTCGGAGAATTAGAACATGAAAAGAACATTATTAAATCAGATATTAGCGCCGAGAACGATAAGATTGCGCAAATCAACACCCTCAGAGAAAAGATCACCTGGACACAACGACGACTTAATACTCTACAGGGTGACCTATCCGAACTCGAAACAGGTGTACATAGCCTGTCCGAAGCACGAGATACTCTTTCAAACGAAGAGAATAAAAAAGATGATCTCACCAACCAACGACTAGAATTGGCAGAGCAACGTGAGTACAACAATGTCATTACTGAACTGCTAAAAGACACCGGTATTAAAACCAAGATCATCAAACAATATTTGCCTGTCATTAATCAGTTGACTAACCAGTACCTACAAGTGCTGGACTTCTATGTCCACTTTGATCTAGACGAGGCATTCAAGGAGACCATTCGGTCACGGCACCGTGATGCATTCTCCTATGACAGTTTCTCCGAGGGTGAAAAACAACGCATCGACTTAGCACTCTTGTTTACTTGGAGGCAGGTTGCTAAGATGAAGAACAGTATCGCCACCAACCTACTGATTCTTGATGAGACTTTCGACAGTTCTCTCGATGCGGATGGGGTTGAGAATCTACTCAAGATTCTTGACACAATAGACAATGAGACCAATGTGTTTATCATCTCACACAAAGGTGAACTTCTTGATAATAAATTTGATCGTAAGATTGAGTTTATCAAGCACAAAAACTTTTCAAAGGTTGCTTGACTTTACCCGCAGAAAAGTGTATAATAAGTGTAAATTAACCCGCAGTAAAATGCAAGGAATATATTATGGAACTTAATGCCAACACACTAGAAATTTTGAAGAACTTTGCTTCAATAAACTCAAACATTGTTATCAATTCTGGTAATGTCGTAAAGACTGTATCAGAAGCCAAGAACGTAGTGAGTACCACTTCACTTGATGTTAACTTCCCTCAGAAGTTTGGTATCTATGATCTCAATGAGTTTCTCTCTACAATTAGCCTGTTAGATCAGCCACGACTGGCGTTTGAAGACAACTATGTTACCATTGCTGATGGTAGTGGAAGATCACGGATCAAATACTTCTTCTCTGATCCCGATATGTTGACATCGCCTTCTAATGATGTTATCATGCCAGATGCAGAGGTCAAGTTTGTTTTAGATCGTGAGACACTATCACGAATCAAGCGAGCGGCTTCTGTCCTAGGTCATAGTGAGGTGTCTGTGTCTGTCAAAGACAATGTGGTTTGTTGTAGTGTTATAGATAACAACGATGGAACATCCAACGCATTCTCAATTGATGTTGACGGGACTTTTGATAGTCCTGATTTCAACTTTGTGTTCAATATCTCTAACTTGAAGATGATTGATGGTGATTATGATGTTGCGATTTCATCAAAACTAATTTCACATTTTGTGAATAGAGACACCGAGATCCAATACTGGGTGGCATTGGAAAAAACTAGTACGTATGGAGCGTAAATATGAGTGATGTAAATGAAGAAATGATTGATCTGGTGAATCGTGTCACCCGAAGCACAGTGGCTGTGATTGACACCGTAGCCGCACGAGGTGGCTTCCGTGGTGAAGAACTTGCGACAATCGGTCAGTTGAGAGATCAGAGTGTGGCTTTGATCCAGATGGTAGAAACTGAACAGTCTAATTCTGAAGAAGACTGAAAATAAATTATATTATGAGGCAAGTGAATGAAAGAGGAATTCCTCTGGGTTGAGAAATATCGTCCTGCGACTATCGCAGATACCATTTTACCACAAGCATTAAAAGACACGTTCAGTGAGTTTATAAAAACTGGCAACATACCTAATATGTTGTTCACTGGTACTGCCGGCTTAGGTAAAACAACTGTAGCCAAGGCGATCTGTAATGAACTAGGATTTGATTACATTGTAGTAAACGGATCTGAAGAAGGGAACATTGACACCCTTCGCGGTAAGATCAAGCGATTTGCATCTACCGTTTCATTACAGGGTGGCTACAAAATTGTCATACTTGATGAGGCAGACTATCTGAATCCTCAGTCAACACAACCTGCATTGCGTGGGTTCATTGAAGAGTTTTCAGATAACTGCCGATTCATTCTAACCTGTAACTTCAAGAACAGAATCATTGAACCACTCCACTCACGGTGTGGCGTATATGAATTCAATACATCTAAGAAAGACATGCAAGCCTTATGCGAGCAGATGATGCAACGAGTGTTGTATATTCTGAAAGAAGAAGGTTCTCCTGTCAATGGTGTTTCAAAGCAAGGCATTGCTGAACTCATTATGCGATACGCCCCCGACTGGCGGCGAGTCATTAATGAACTTCAACGCGCTACCATGGGTGGTGTTCAAATCACCACAGGTGTCTCTGCACACAACTATGATGTTTTGTTTGACGCACTGAAGGGTAAGAACTTCAAGACAATGCGAGGTTGGGTTGCAAACAACGTTGATGTTGATACCTCTGCCATATTCAGATCTCTATACGACAGTATGAATGAGCGAGTAGAGCAACAGAGCATACCGCAACTGGTGCTTATTCTTGCAGAGTATCAATACAAAGCCGCGTTTGTGGCAGATCACGAGTTAAACGTGGTTGCTTGTATGACAGAGATTATGGCTGGTGTGGAGTTCAAATGAGTAGCCCATTTGATTATGTCACCGCCATAAACTACAGTAAGAAAAATATGATAGTGGACGAGGAGTCAGAGAAAGCATATTTGCCGTACATGACAAATCGTTCGCTGTCTTATTTTCAAGACACTGTGGCGGTTGCAAATGCTATGAACCAATATCATATTCTTGATAACAAACTTCAATTTGATTTTCTTATAAATATTGTAAGAAAACGTAAGCGATTCTCTAAGTGGATTAAGCCTGAGATCGTCAGTGATTTGGATGTTGTAAAAGAGTATTATGGTTATAGCAATGATAAAGCAAAGCAAGCGTTAACTATACTCTCCTCCGACAACCTTAACGATATAAGAATAAGGATTAGTAAAGGTGGAAGAAAATAAACTATGGTCGCCGGCGCAGATGCTTGAAGTCACACTCAACGAGCCTGACGACTTTTTGAAGGTACGTGAGACTTTGACTCGTATGGGTGTGGCTAGCCGAAAAGAAAACAAATTGTTTCAGTCATGCCATATTCTACACAAGCAAGGCAGATACTTCATTGTACACTTCAAAGAGTTATTCTTGCTAGATGGTAAGAAATCAAATCTAGAAGAGAATGACATTCTGAGACGCAACAGTATTACTCAGTTGTTGTCTGATTGGGGTCTGATTCAGATTTTAGATAAGACACAAGTGAATGAGTGTGCTCCATTGAGACAGATCAAGATCATCTCACATAAAGAAAAGAATGATTGGGAATTGTGTCCCAAATATAATATAGGCAATAAGTGATTGGACTTCTTGATCATCTAGACCAGATCAGATCAAAGACACCTTTTTTTGGACATGTCAGATTTAACTATGGCTGGTCAGAAGCAATACAGTTTCTAGACACTCATCCCGAAAAACTACTGGACATGAATGAAGGCAAGTACAGAGTTTCTCTGAACGCCTCTCACACACGTGGTAGTTTTCCTAAGTTCGGTCATGAACTCATAGCAGAGATGAACGAGTTATTTCCTAAGAATCACAATACGTGCATCTCTTTCCTTGGCATGGGTTCACAAAACTTTAGTTACCCTTGGCACAAAGATGGCATGGACGTGATTCTGGTGCAAGGGCTAGGTAATATTGAACTCAAGGTTGAGAAGACTAACTTCGCTGAAAATCCTATTCTCTTCTCACCGGGCGACTGGGTTTTCATACCACGTGGCACACATCATGAAATTACAACATCTTCATCAAGACTTACCTTTTCTTTTGGTGTAGAACAAGACCCAGACCCTAGCACATACGTATGAAATCTCAAGTAATTCCAATTGCTACTGAACAAGAATGTGAATGGGCATGTCAATTTCTCGCAAAGTATATTGACGAACTCCAAGTCATGGCTAGCAATCCTAATTATGTGAACTTGGATCCAGCCTCAAAACAGAAATGTCAAGGCAATCGTGAACCATGGATTCTTGAATGGGGTCTGGCAAAGCACAAGATAATGGAAGAAACTTGTGGCTTTGACCTGTATCCTACGACGGTGTTCTGGCGAGTGATGGGACCTGGATATATCCTATACGACCATAAAGACTATCATCACTGTCAAATCTCAGCCAGCATCACATGTGGATTTGGTGGTGGACTAGAAAAGCCTACGCCGCTGAAAATAGAGGGTGTTGACTATGATATACCCGTAGGCTATGGTCTGGTCTATGACGGTGTGAACATGGAGCATGGCAGAAGAGAACAACCCGCAGGTTGGCAGTTGATGATGTTGTGTCATTACATAAGAAAAGATTCTGAACAGTACAAGATACTGAGTGAAAAGATGGACGTATCAACGCCATTCAAATTGATACCCGAACTTCATCCTATGGCGACTCCTATTCATAACGATCTACCGGAATTTGATGATGTAAAAATTTCTTGACTCTTAGGATAATTTGTGTTATATATATTACTGTCCTCGCAGAATTGTCTGGAGGATAGACAACAATCTTGCTTAAATTAATAAGGAGATAGCAATGGTTAATACACGAACAAAGGTGTTTTCGTTCCCCCACTCTCGTTTCATTGGTTTCGACCATGTATGGGATGAGATAGAAAAACTAACCGCACTAGGTGCCAACGAGAAGGGTTTTCCTCGTCACAATATTATCAAATATTCTGACACGGATTACGCCATGGAGTTTGCTTTAGGTGGTTATGCTAAGAAAGATCTAGATATCGAGGCAAAGCCTGGAGTTCTAGTTATTTCGGGAAACCCAGAAGAGGATACAAGAGAGTATCTTCACAAAGGGATTACTACGAAGAAATTCGTGGAAACATTTCGACTCGCAGACCACGTTGTCGTTGATGGAGCCGAATTCGTCAATGGACTACTAGTGATTAAACTCAGAGTGGAACTACCCGAAGAGAAGCGTCCGAGAAAAATACAAATTAATTCTCAATAAGGACACTTATAAATGAAAACTAAAAACACTATCCTCGCCGCTTGTAGTGGCGTAATCTTAGCGGCATCTTTAAGTTCAGCACCAGTTATGGCAGAAGAGTCATACACTGCAACTGAACGTGGAGATGGCAAATTCTGTGCACGAGTAAAGGTTCAACATGTTGGTATGACTACCATCGCAAGAACTAAGTGCAGAACACTCGCAGAGTGGGAAGAAGCAGGTTATGTTGTATCGGCAAAAGAGGAGAAGTAATGAAAACGTTATATGAAAACCGAGAGAGCGTAATTGCAACCCTGCAATTGCTCTCTATTTTAGCAGTAGCACCATTTATTATTGTGGTAAGTTTGGTGTCTATATAATGATTAAGAAAGCAAAGAACGTTGCAGGGATTACCCTGTTCGCATTTTTAATCATTGGAGGAATGGTAGGACCATTCTTCTATACCCCCACGTATAGCATAGGTTATGGACCATTCGTTAACTATATGTTGTAACAACGTATACAAGTTTGCCGACGTTCTTGGACTCTACGGAACGAGTCGCTTAAAAATGTCGGACTAATTTATGAGAGAATACTATGCCTAAACAATTTGATATTAATAATCCTGAAGACAACGGTATGATGATGCAAGGAGATGTTAATTTCATGATCGCCTTGGGTCACTATTTCAAAGATTACAACTGGCTAGAAGTCGGCACTTACTACGGTCAGAGTTTACCCTATCAACTGTTAAATCCTAATCTCAAATATCTGATGGCTTTGGATCTATATCCTGAGTCCTATCCTGATGAACGAAATAAAGACCACATTCGTGGTGTTGGACACAATGGTAGCCCATCGTTTGAAAAGGTATATGAACTTCTAGAACACTGGCAAGTGCCTGTTGATAAGATGGAGACGTTTCAAGGTGATCTCGCCTATCTGCCAGTAACAACCAAGTACGATATTATCTTTATAGATGCCGAGCATACAAACGCGGCGGCGTTTCGTGATGCCATGAATGCACTTAAACACCTGAAAGAAACAGGCTGCATTCTCTTTCATGACACTACCTTAGTTCATGGTGCAATTGATTGTTTTAATGAGTATCTCAAAGAGAACGGATATACCACCGAGCGGTACAAGATCAAACACAGTGAGATCACTTGTTTTACTATTGGTGATGTCTCTCGTGATCTTACGAATTGGTTAGAGAAAGGAAGTGCAAATTATGAGAAGTTTAAGATCAATGCTAAGATCAGAATCGCATGTTGGATGTTAAAGAATACTCCCTTTCACTTTGAAGAATTATTTGGAATGCAAACGGACGATGAGTTCTGGAGATGATTCAAGCCTACATGCAGGTGGATCTGAACAATCCTTTGGCTGTCAGATATAAAGACCGCGCTCTTGAGTCTTTCAAACCCGTTGAAGATATATTCCAAATACATGTCGTTCAGTGCGTCACGCCTGACACCCTTCTACCTGAGTTAGACTATATCAGTTCTGACAGTAGATCACCTCAAGAAATGGGATCGTTTCATTCCGCATATAGAATGGTAAATAGAATAGCATCGGGCGAAAGATTTTGGGTAATGGAACATGATGCTTATCTCCGTCCAAAGCACGTTGACACTTTTAGAATGGTTATGACTAAGTGGAAACAAATGCCGACGATTGTTCTGGGTACAGCAATGGAAATATGGACTTGTCAGCAAGGCGTAGCACAGCAGTGGTTGAACTTGGTAAGAGACCGAGGCAGTAATTCAAGAGGTCCTATGTCGTGTCTTCACTCCGCAACAGATACATATTGCAGGGTTGCTAAAGTAAAAAACAATGTGATATACTGGCCGATGAGTCGCCGAAAGGATCCTCGTTGGATTAATCTCATGGGTATAGGCGCAAATGCAAGTCAAGCGCATACAGATCCTTCGGTTGTTCTTCATGCGCCTTGTACTCAAATCGTAGACGAAAAGTATGGTGGCACTGTCACCGACCGACCCAAGTCCATGCGAAACGGTAAGTATGATATGACGACCATGTACAGACGCGAAAAACATCCAGATTTTGAGTGGATATCACTTGACAACGACTAAGGAATACAGTATACTTACTGAATGAAATATTATACCAATGTTACCCGATATGGCGTCAATCTTCTCTATCGCGGCTATGAAAATGGCGAGCGAGTCCAAAAGAAGATAAGATATAAACCCAACCTGTTCGTACCCACACCCAAGGGTACAGCCTCTAAATTCACGAGTCTATATGGCGGCAATGTGTCACCTATAGAGTTCAATGACATGCGAGAGGCATCGGATTTCATCAAGCAGTACGAAGATGTGCCCAACTATCCTGTGAGCGGTATGTCCAACTTCGTGCTCCAATTTATTGGCACTACTTTTCCTCGCGACATCACCTTTGAACGTGAACGTATTAATGTGACCACTATTGATATTGAGGTAGCATCTGACGAAGGCTTTCCCTTTCCTGAAGACGCCCTTCATGAAGTCACTGCTATCACATGTAAGAATAACATAACTAATGTATATTATGTTTGGGGTTCACAACCTTATGATGTCAGCCTCAGCGATAAGGCGGTCAAGTATTTCTATTGTGAGACTGAGAAAAATCTTCTTCAATCGTTTCTTGGTTGGTGGTCATCTAAGTCTACCTGTCCTGATATTGTAACTGGTTGGAACACTAAACAGTTTGACATTCCTTATCTCGCTAATCGTATCACTCGGCTGATGGGCGAAGACGAAGCCAAGAAGTTATCACCATGGGGTCTGATTAGACAACGAAAGATTCACACCAAGATGGGTCAAGATGCCATCGCGTATGATCTTGAGGGTATATCTCAACTAGACTACTATGATTTGTTTCAGAAGTTTGGTAAACTTACCTACGGCGAGCAAGAGTCGTACAAACTGGATCACATTGCATACTCAATACTTGGCGAGAAGAAACTCTCCTACGAAGAACACGGCAATCTCCACACGCTCTATAAGAATGACTATCAAAAGTTCATTGACTACAACATCAAAGACGTAGAGTTGGTGGATAAACTAGAAGAGAAGATGGGTCTTATTACGTTGGCGCTAACCATGGCGTACAAAGCCAAGACCAATTACTCTGACACCTTCGGCACTACTACGATATGGGATGCTGTTATCTTTAATGCTTTACTCAAGCAAGACATTGTTGTACCGCCCAAGCAGAACAAAGCAAAAGGTTCTATTGTCGGTGGCTATGTAAAAGATCCTGTAGTTGGTGCACATGATTGGGTTACCTCGTTTGACTTGAACAGCCTGTATCCTAATATTATTGTACAATACAATATGTCACCCGAGACTCTCTCATGGATTGACGGTGATGATGGAGACTTTGCACAAGCGGCGAACGGCACCAAATATCGCAAAGACATTGAGGGTATTATTCCAAAGGTAATCAAGCAGTTCTATGGTGATCGTGTAGAAGCCAAGACTAAGATGATTGACGCACAAAAGAAGTATGCTGAAGCACCCACAAAGAAACTAGCAAATGATATCACCATCTTTGACAATCAACAGATGGCGGTAAAGATTCTGATGAACTCACTCTATGGCGCAATGGCGAATCAGTGGTTCAGATACTTTGATTTACAGATTGCAGAGGCTGTCACGACTAGTGGTCAGCGAGCGATTAAGAATGCTGAAGTCTCTGTGAATACTGAGATGCAGAACATCCTTGGCACCAAAGAAGATTATGTCATTGCGATTGACACTGACTCTGTGTACATCAATATGTCATCGCTTGTCAATCTACACACACCTGCCAATCCCGTAAACTTTCTTGATAAAGTGTGCGGGCATTTTGAAAAGATCATTGCTGATGGCTATGAAATTCTGGCGAACGAGACAAATGCCTATGAGAATCGCATGATCATGAAGCGTGAGGTCATCGCTGATCGTGGTATCTGGATGGCAAAGAAGCGATACATCCTTAACGTTCATAACAGCGAGGGTGTGCAATACGCTGAACCTAAACTCAAGATGATGGGTATTGAAGCGATTAAGTCCAGCACACCCGAGATTGTGCGCGATAGATTCAAGCAGGTGTTTCGTGTATTGATTGAGGGCACCGAAGATGACACTCAGAAATTTATTCGTGAATTCAAAAAAGAATTCTCTACGCTACCACCCGAAGCGATTGCCTTCCCTCGTGGTGTAACCAACGTAGATAAGTATTCTGACCGAACTAGTATTTACGGCAAGGGCACACCTATCCACTCTCGTGGAGCCTTGCTATATAATCACCACATCAAGAAACAAGGTCTGTCTGATAAGTATGAGAAGATACAGAACGGCGAGAAAATCAAGTTCGTATACCTCAAGGTGCCTAACCGTATAAACGAGAATGTCATTTCATTTCCCGGCGTGTTGCCTAAAGAATTAGGTCTTCAACCTCAGATAGATTATAACACAATGTTTAACAAAGCATTTGTGGATCCTTTGAATCCCATTCTAGATGCGGTTGGCTGGTCTGCTGAACCACGTGCCACACTAGAAGCATTTTTCGGTTGACATCTGACTGAAAATACATTATAATAGTCTCATGTATCAGATTACTATCTTCACAAATACGTATGATAATAAAACACATCGTCAAATGACGCTGAGTTCATGGTCTGCATTTACTAAATTTCTCACTAAACTATCACAAGAACCAGGAGTCAAAGGTGGCAATAATTCTTCTGCTTTGCTTAGTCCTGCTTTGTATGTCAAAGACAGTACGCGCTCTAATCGGAATGTTAGCGGTTGGTCTCGTTGGTGTGCTGTTGATGTGGATGATTTTGATATTCACACCGGAGACCTTAGACACAATCTGCAAGAAATCTGTGGCAAGTACCGATGGTTTTGTTATTCTACAGCATCAAGTACGCCCATAAATCCTAAGTTTCGTCTTGTCTTTCCATTGACTCGCGAGTTAGATAAAGATGAGATACCACATTTCTGGTATGCTTTCAATAAACAGTTACAAGATATTGGCGACAAGCAGACTAAAGATCTATCACGAATGTATTATGTTCCTGCGCAATATCCTGAAGCATTCAATTTCACTTTTGAGAATGAAGGTGAAGAAGTAGACCCAGACTATATAATGTCTCAATGGAGTTACAGACCACCATCATCGGGCAATTCATTTCTTGATAGACTACCGCCTGAGATGGCAGCCGCTGTGATTCAGCATCGTAAAAATCAGATGACAGAAACCAATCTAGTGTGGACAGACTATCGCGACTGTCCATTTTTCCCTAGACAACTAGCGATGGAATACCAAGCAATAACTGGTACTGGATGGTATCACAAAATGTATCAGATCATGATCGCTACTGCTGGCAATGCAATCAAGAGAGGATACCCCATAACAGCCAAACAAGTTGCGGATCTTTGTCGGCAACTTGACAAAGACAATGGAATGTGGTATGATAACAGACCACTTGAAGTTGAAGCAGATCGTGCTGTAGAATATGCATATAAAAATTCATAGGAGTAAAATATGAGCGAGATAAAACCACCACCCACCGCGGCTGAGTCGCAGTCATGGAACAGCATGACAGATGAAGCGGCACCACCACAACAAGGTGCATCACAACCCGCAGGTAAACTGAGAGTTGGCATTATTGGTGACAACTACCTAGCAGATGCCACTCGTGCATCGTTTGACAAAAATCTTGTAGACGTTGTACAAGGCGACATGGAAGAAATTCTCAAAGCCACTAACATCGTCTATATCTGCGAAGAGGTGCCTTTGCTGAAAAACAACACCGCAGATGATGCTGAGTTGTTGGATATCTTTTCTCGGATCCATAAAGAGTCTGACGCTGGTGTATGTCTCAAGACTACAATCACACACGAGACTCTAGACAGAATTCTAGGTGCTACTGACCCACAATGGTTCTTAGGTAAAGTTATCTATTCACCTGAAGTGGCTGAGACTGCACTTGAAGTTCTGAACGGTGACACGCTCATGATTGGCGGTGATGAGAAGACGGTTGAAGCACACACCAATATTGTCATGAACAATACTATCGCGGGTGCAAAGAAAGTTCTGGTTGGCACACACCATGAAATCGTGTATGCAAAACTGGCTATTGTTGGCTTTAAAGCGGTCAAGCAAACTTTCTTTAATCAGATGTATCAGACAATTATTGATTGTGAAGGTGCAAACCCCACTAAGGTTCGTCGCCTTGTTGAGGCTAGCGATGTGTTGCAAGATACGTCATTGTCTATTCCTACGTTTATCAAAGCGGGTTTAGACTCTGAGGTCTCAATAAAAGAAGCCCGCTCGTATGGCGGTGAATATGCAAATAATGATGTGCGAATGCTCATTGGTATGACAGACCGTCTTTCGGTTCTTGATGAGTGTTTTAATATTCGCAACATTAAATGATCGTTGAGATCTGGGGTAAATCAGAGTGTGCGTTCTGTGATGCCGCAAAGCACCTCTGTGAAGAACAGGAGATAGAGTTCACCTACAAACAATACAATGTTGACTTCACCAAGGATGAGATATTGTCTGAGTTTGTAGGTGCTACCACTTTCCCGCAAATAAAAATTGATGGCAAACCCATCGGTGGTTATAACCAATTAAAGGAAATAGTATGTCGTTAATGGCGAAACTAAAAAAGAATTCAAAGATTAAACTGACTTCACAGATGGATAAATCTGAGTTCTTTCAAGAGAAAGAAGTGGTGCAGACTGATGTGCCTATGATGAATGTTGCACTGTCTGGGTCTCTGGATGGTGGTATCACATCAGGTCTTACTGTACTGGCTGGTCCATCAAAACACTTCAAGACCTCGTTTGCACTCAAGATGGCAGCCGCATATCTGAATGCGAAACCTGACGCTGTGATGTTGTTCTATGATTCTGAGTTTGGTTCGCCGCAATCATACTTCGATGCGTTTGGTATCGACACCTCTCGTGTGCTTCACGTTCCTATCATGGACGTAGAAGAGTTGAAGTTTGATCTCATTGCTCAGTTAGAGGACATGGATAAAGAAGATGATGTGATCATTGTGATTGACTCCATTGGTAACCTAGCATCTAAGAAAGAACTCGAAGATGCCAAGAACGAAAAGTCTGTTGCTGATATGTCACGAGCAAAAGCACTGAAAGGTTTGTTCCGTATGACCACACCTTATCTTGCAATGAAGAACATTCCTTTGCTTGCAATCAATCACACGTACAAAGAGATTGGATTGTATCCGAAAGATATTGTTGGTGGTGGTACTGGTATTTACTACTCAGCAAACAACATCTGGATCATTGGTCGTAGACAGAACAAGACTGGTACCGAAGTCATGGGTTATGATTTTGTCATCAAGGTTGAGAAGTCTCGCTTTGTCAAAGAGCAGTCTAAGATCCCCATCACTGTCTCGTGGGAAGGTGGTATCGATGAGATGTCTGGCTTACTTGATGTTGCAATGGCGAGTGGTGATGTTGTTAAACCATCTAACGGTTGGTATCAGAAAGTAGGTGAAGAGAAGAAGTATCGTCTTGCTGATCTTGATCGAGATTTTTGGGCACCTATTCTGGCTCAAGAAAGTTTCCAAGAGTATGTTACCAAAGCATTCTCTGTAGGATCTGAAACGGTCGACCTTGGTATCGAGGTAGAGGGGGAACAGTGAAAGAAGGTTTAGATTATGATCTTGTCCCTGTCGAAGGAAGCGGCAAACAAGCATGGGACGTAAGACTCATCACGGGTGATTATCCGGAGACCGTTATACGATATGGTAATATTGCCTTTGATGGAGATAATGGTTGCCTTAACTTTAATTTTGTGATAGAATCTACACCTGATGGCGATTTAACTGAAGAGAACGTTGATCTACAAAATCATGTAGGTGATGTCCTTGAAGCCATTCTAGCAGATGCCGCCGAAGACGGATCACTACAATACGGAGATGAAGTTGAAAATAGATCTTGAACAAACTATCCTGAGAAACATGCTTACTGATGAAAAGTATATGCGTAAAGTCATACCATTCATCAGACCTGATTTCTTTGAGGGTGTTTACAGATCATTGTTCGGTGAGGTGATTAAGTTTGTTCAGAAGTATAACAAACTACCCTCACTGGATGCTTTCAAGATTGAAATAGATCAGTCTAATAAATTTACAGAACAAACATATACCCATGCCCTTGACATTCTACCTGCTATCTTTGAGAAGAAAGAAGAGAATGAAGAGTGGTTGTTAGACACCACAGAGAAGTGGTGCCAAGATAGAGCGGTCTATCTTGCTATTATGGAATCCATACAGATTATTGATGGCAAACACGAGTCTGCAACCAAAGACGCATTGCCCGATATTCTACAGAATGCATTGGCGGTGTGCTTTGACACCAACGTTGGTCATGACTACCTTGAGAATGTTGATGAGCGTTACGCCTTTTATCATGAACAGGAAGAACGTATTCCTTTTGACCTAGAGTACCTTAACACCATAACAAAAGGTGGTTTGCCCAACAAGACGCTGAATATTGCGCTGGCAGGTACGGGTGTAGGTAAATCATTGTTCATGTGTCATGTCGCCGCCAATGCACTTTCTCAAGGTCGCAACGTCCTATACATCACCCTGGAGATGGCAGAGGAGCGCATTGCTGAACGTATTGATGCGAACTTGATGAACGTGCCCATTGATCAACTTGACCATATGTCAGAAAAGATGTTCAAAGATCGTGTAGGTAAGATTGCATCCAGCACTCAAGGCAAACTGATCATCAAAGAGTATCCAACTGGTGCGGCTCATACTGGTCACTTTCGTGCATTATTGAACGAATTAAAGTTAAAAAGAAAGTTTGTACCCGAAATTATCTTTATAGACTATCTAAATATATGTGCAAGCGCAAGAATGAAGAGTATGGGCGGTGCTATTAATTCATACACTTACATCAAGTCTATTGCAGAAGAGATGCGAGGTCTTGCTGTTGAGTTCAATTTACCTATTTTCTCAGCGACACAGACCACCAGATCTGGTTACGGTAACTCAGATCCTGGCTTAGAGGATACATCTGAATCGTTTGGCTTGCCGGCGACAGCGGATTTAATGTTTGCTCTTGTCTCTAATGAAGAGATGGACAAGTTAGGTCAGATCATGGTGAAACAGTTGAAGAATCGTTACAATGATCCCAGTGCTAACAAGCGATTTGTTGTTGGTGTAGACAGATCAAAGATGCGATTGTTTGACGTAAAGCAGGAAGAACAGACCTTGACCAAAGAAGAGGATGATATTCCAGTTTTTGAAAAGACCAGAGCAGGCGAAAAACTCAAAGGAATACGATTCAATTAGGAGATTCGCATGGACCCATATCTACACACAGTTATCGCGGTTGGTTTAATGGCTGCCTGTTATTACGCAGGAAAGTTCTTTGGTAAAGAAGAGGGAATACTCCACGTTTGGGGTACTATTCTACAAGCATTTGATGCAAAAGAAATTGAAATCAACGAAGAAGGTGAGATCGTCGTCACCTATGACGACGGCAGTGAAGAAACTCTTAACTAAAATTGGTAAGATATGGCAGTATTCGCTTGGCGGTTACTCCGACGATAAGACAGAACCCTATGACATTTACATCACTGTAGTCAGAACTCTGATAGTAGGTGTAAACTTCATGACTTGTTTTTTTATTATGGCAAACGTTGTTCACAACTGGTAATAGATTATGATAGTAGGATTTACGGCTAGTGCCTTTGATCTTCTCCATGCGGGGCATTGTGCTATGCTCCGTGAAGCCAAGAATCAGTGTGACTATCTGATATGTGGGTTACAGGTTGATCCAACTATTGACCGACCCGAGAAGAATAAACCTATTCAGACTGTTGTTGAAAGATATGCTCAGTTGAATGCTATTAAATACGTAGATGAAATCATACCCTATGTCACTGAACAAGATCTTGAAGACATCTTGACAATGTACGAAATTAATGTTAGAATAATTGGTGAAGAATACAAAGACGCCAAATTTACGGGTAGAGCAATTTGTGCCAGTCGAGGCATTGAAATACATTTTAATAAACGAGACCACAGATTCTCGACTAGTGATTTAAGGAGAAGAGTTAATGCAATACAAGTTTAACGAAGACAAACTAATCGAAGAGTTAAAAACTTATGTTGATAAAACCTACGATCAACATTACGCAACCGACAAGTATCAAGCCACGGATGTTATTATTGATAGTGGGCATGGTACTGGTTTTTGCTTGGGTAATGTAATCAAGTATGCCAAGCGATATGGTAACAAGGGAACTCCTGCTGATGCTCGTAAAGACATCATGAAGATTCTGCACTATGCTCTGATCCAGTTAGACATTCATGATCAAGAGCATAACAAACACTGGGATCATTCTGATGATTATGATGCTCGCGATGGATTTAATGGACGTATCTCAGCACCCGCTCACCATCAATCTTCTCGATTGAACGATGTGTCGCCCGACGAATGGGATAGAGTAAATCGTGTAAAAGGAGCACCTCTCTGTGGATAACATACTAGACTTTGTTGCCTATCGCCAGTTTCGTTTGGACATGGAAGAAGAAAAAGCAAGCGAAGATCTGCGCGAGTCTGTGATGAACTGGATGTGTAATCCTACTGAGTACACTCCCGATACTTTTACTTTCACCCTGGAGACTGAAGATGAGTGAAGACATTTTTGATTTTGGTTTTACTGCTGTCACTGAAGAAGAACTAGAGGTAGTTCAGACAGCGAAAGAACAAGCAGAAGGACATCTGGAAACACATGACCGATTGGTGGAATTGTTCAATGCAGTACAACCTTTGCTGAATAATCTGAAAGCAAATCCGGAGAAGGATTACATTTACTGGCCTAATCGTCTTGCGAAAGTTGAGGAGTTTGAGGACCATCTACAGAAGATTTACCAGGGGAAATAACCATGAATTCTGGAAGAAGAAAACTCATCATGATTTTGTCTGCTATTTTTCTGTGTCTTTTGGCTGTACAGTGTGTAGCCGCAGAGACACAAGAAACCGAATGTCATTACGAAGTCACTCAAGTATTTGAGAACGGCGTGATGGTTAGTGAAACCAAAGTAAGAAAGTGTAAAGAAGAAACCAAAGACAGTAACAAGTTTGATCCCAAGCATAATTTTAATGATTATGTGAAAGTCCAACTTGTTGACGTGGGACTGTTAGGAGTAATTATAGCGTTAGCAAAGTGAGGATATAATGAAGTCGTTATTAATCGTGGCAATGTTGTTAGCAAGCAGTTGCAGTTCAACATACAAAGTGAAGCAAGAAGGTTCTGACAGTGCAATGCTGACACAGATCCCTGAGTGGTACATCAAAAGCGAAGAGTCTCGTGGCTTGTTAGATAGGAAAAACAAATACCGTTACATTTATGGTGTAGGTACAGCCGTATCATCCAATCTACAATTAGCAATTGAAAAGGCAATGATCATTGCGAAAGCAGATCTTGCGGATCAGATTGCGGGGCAAATCAATAAAGAAACTGACTATAAAGTGGCTGAACTAGGAAGTGAGTCTAGTGATTCTGTTGAAATGTCTACCGATTCTCTTGTAAGGAACGTGGTCACGCAAGTGGCTCCTGTTGGTTATGAAGAGTGGAACAAATCCGTGTTGGTTACTGCGACACAACAGTATCGTGCCTATGTTGGTCTTAAATGGACACGCGGTAAGAAAAATCATTTGAATGATCTTATATCATCTGATCTGATCGGTGGTGTTAGTGTTGTACAACCTATAGTGGAGATAGCAGAGTAATGGAAAAGAAAGCAGAGTTTCTTGAAGAGTTAAAGAATGGTGTTGTTACGGTAGAGTTCATGAAGATTAATGACGGTGGTAAGAGGGTAATGCCTTGCACATTAAATCCGGAGTTGTCTAATCATAATGTGCCCGAGATTCTGGAGCAGGTGGCTACTAACGATAATTTTGTTGTGTGGGCCACAGACGTTGAAGCCTGGCGATCATTCCGAGTATCAACTGTAATAGAATGGTATAAAGGTCAGCCTCGCGAAGAGGTCCAAACATAACTACCAATTTTTTCACCGGCGATTAAAATATTGTCACTGACAAAAAGTTTACCGCTAAAAGAACGATAAAGATAATAAGTTTTTCCTGAGACGGGCTGGTACTTTTCTAGTACCATTGTTTGAAGAAGAGACATTATATCACCGTGTTAAGTTGGAATTATATATAATTTTTTAATTTTTAAGGAATGTAATGAGACAAACTGAGTTAAACCTGTCCTATAAGGACACAACCAAATCGCCCTATAATGGGCAGTTCTTCTGCCCGATTCGAGGTGAGTTCAATAACTGGAACGATCATATCAATTGGTACAAGGCAAAGCGACTATGAATGATGTTAAACTGGAGAAGGGTGCACGATGAAAGAAATCACTGATGAAGAATACAATCTCTTCAAAAAACTGACTAAGATTTGGTTCCACACACAACCTGATGGGTGGAAATCTTTCCACCCAGCCAAGAGTGGTTCATTCTTTATATGTGGTGAAGGTGGTGACCACGATGAGAACGGATTACCTGATACTATATTAGTATGTCCTCAAATGGGTGCGAATATTACAGCAATCT
>Ga0115572_10000498_pt1 | contig 33072 bp, 32 predicted proteins | sample COGITO_mtgs_1206_FD_88681 | JGI IMG/M metagenome (GOLD analysis project Ga0115572, IMG submission 88681) | Pelagic marine microbial communities from North Sea - COGITO_mtgs_120607 | ecosystem: Environmental > Aquatic > Marine > Epipelagic | place: Germany:Helgoland, sampling site Kabeltonne... | reverse complement strand
GTGGCGACCGTGGCGACCGTGGGCCCCGTGGCCACGGTGGCGAGGGTCCCCCCGCTGGTGCCCCAGCCGCTGCCGACGCCGAGGGCTGACCAGCGCCGGGTTCGCTGCGTCGCCACAGGGCTGCAGGGTCCGGCCGGGCGTCCCTTCGCCCCGGCCGGACCCTTGTCGGCGCGCCACATCCCCTGACCTAGATTGATGTCCACATGTCGACCATTCTGATCGCCGAAGACGACAAGCAGATCCGCGAGGCGCTCGACCGCATCCTCCGTTTCGAGGGCTACCGCACGTTGCCGGTGAATGACGGCGCTGCAGCGCTCGAAGCGTTCGTCGAACACGAGCCCGATGCGGTGATTCTCGATGTGAACATGCCATTCGTCGATGGGCTCAGCGTGACTCGCAAGCTTCGCGACCGCGGCGATCGCACCCCGATTCTGATCCTCACGGCACGGCAGACCACGGCCGACCGGGTCGAGGGGCTCGATGCCGGCGCCGATGACTACCTGCCGAAACCATTCGAGCTCGACGAGCTGCTGGCCCGGATCCGGGCCCTGCTTAGGCGCAGCGGGAACGGCCTGGTCAGCCCGGCGCTCATCGTCGACGACCTGACGGTCGATACGGCGAAGCGGCTGGTCACCCGCGCCGAGCGCACTATCGAGCTGACGAAAACCGAGTTCGACATCCTCGAGCTCCTCGCCCGTAACGCCGACATTGTGCTCTCGCGCAGCCAGATCTACGAAGAGATCTGGGGCTACGACTTCGAGTCGTCGTCGAAATCACTCGACGTCCATGTCGGCTACCTCCGCCGCAAGCTCGAAGACGGTGGTGAACCGCGGGTGCTGCACACCGTTCGCGGCATCGGCTACGTAATTCGGCCGCCGGTCGGCGAATGAGTCTGAGGTCCCGACTCGCAGTTCTTTTCGGGCTCGTCGCGCTCGTCGCGAGTGCGCTCGTCGGCGCGATTTCGTATCGCAGCACGGCGAGTGAGTTGCGGGACTCCACCGACCGCTTTCTGGAGCAGCGTGCCGATGAGACGGTGCAGGCCGTCCTCGACCGCGGTGTCGAGGGCCGCTCGGGAGACAACAATCCGAGCCGTCGGAGCCCCAATCGTCCGAACCGCATCGACAATGGATTGCCGGTTGCCGACGATGACGCCATCATTCAGATCACCGGGCCGGGCGGGGCACGGATCACCAGTAGCAGCGTGCTGCCCGCCACCGACGCGTCCGAAGCGCTCCGGGTCTTGCGCCCTGGTCGAACGTCGCAACCCGTCACGCAGTTCGAGGACATCACGATCGACGGCGAGCCTTACCGGATGCTGTCGCAGTCAATCCCTCAGGGCGGTGTGATCCAAGTGGCCCGCTCGATCGGTGAGGCCGAGGCGTTGGAATCGGTCTTGATCGGTCGGTTCGTTGCGATTGCCGCTGTGGTTGCGCTCGTCGCAGCCGGGCTCGGTTGGCTGATTGCGGCGAGAGCAACCGCACCGCTGCGGCGGCTTTCGATGGTGGCGTCGGAGGTTGCAGCAACACGAGACTTCACGACCGACGTCGGTGAGGCGAACCGCAACGACGAGATCGGTCGGCTCGCGAGCGGCTTTGCGACGATGCTCGATACGTTGGAGGCGAGTCGGGTTCAGCAGCACCGGCTGGTTCACGATGCCGGTCACGAGATGCGGACGCCGTTGACCAGTCTTCGCGCCAATGTCGCCATGCTCGAACGCGCCGGAGAGCTCCCGTCCGAAGACCGCGAGGAGATCCTCGCTGCGATTCGCTCCGAGCTGATCGAACTCAGCGACCTGTTCGACGAGATGATCGATCTCGCCACCGATCAGCGCGAAGCGGACATGGTGTTCGAGCAGGTCGATCTCGCATGGCTTGTCGGCGATGTTGCAGCTCGTTGGGAGCGGCGCAGCGGTCGGACGATCGAGATCGAAGTTTCATCCAGCCTGGTGATGGGCGAGGCGGTGATGCTCGAGCGAGCGGTCGGCAACCTCGTGAGCAACGCGGACAAGTTCAGCCCACCGGGTGCGCCGATCACGATGGTGTCCGCCGATGGCATGGTCAGCGTCCGAGACGCCGGCCCGGGCATCCCTGCTGCCGATCTCGATCGGATTTTCGATCGCTTCTATCGCAGTGACGTCACCCGTTCGATGCCCGGGTCGGGTCTGGGCCTATCGATCGTCGCGCAGATCGTGCGGCGCCACGGTGGCCAGGTGTGGGCGCGCAACGCCGACGGTGGCGGGGCCGAGGTCGGGTTGCGGCTTCAGGTGGTCGCAGATGCCGACTCGGTCTCGGACTCGACGTCGACATCGGGCGCGACCGACTCCGGCTCCAACTGACGTCGGCGACGCGCGCGCATCAACGCGTCGATCGCGTCGGCATCGAGGAACGTCATCAACCCGGCGGTCATCGCGAGCCCGAAGGGCCCGACCAGCATCAGCCCGCCGATGCAGAGATGGAGGAGCACGCCGAGCACGATCAGCAGCGGCCGGAGCGGCTTGTACCAGAGCAGGGTCCCGAGGATCAGCTCCACCACGAGGATGCCCCAGGTGAGCGCCGCAACGATCCAGATGCTGTCGACGAGCACGTCAAGCTGTCCGAACCGCTGGAGATCCTGTAGACGCAGTGCCGTCGACACGGCGGTGCCCTCATGCCACTCGTTGCCGCTCTTCGACCAGAACGCAACGAGATACACGACCATCACCTGCAACTGCACCAGCCGCAGTCCCCACGGGGCGACCATTCCGGCTGAGGACAGCGCGTCGCGGCCGAGTCGCCGGTAACGGTCGAACGACAGCGCAGCGCCGGTCGGCGTGAAGGCCAGCAGCAGTGTCAGGTTGCGCAGGATGATGTCGCCCGAGTTGAGGATCAAAGGGTTCCGGCGCTGTACCGCGACCAGCAGGACGAATGCAGCCAACAGCCAGATCGTCGGCTTCCAGCCCACGATGATCGCGAGTGATGCAAGGGTCAGCCCCACCAGGCCCAGTCGAATCTCTGTGGACGTGTCGAGTGTGATCCACCGGAACCGATCGCTCGCCAGCTCGGGCGGCAGGACGGCGTTCTCGCCGAGCAGAGCGGGCACGTCGAAGAGCATCGTGATGCTCCAGAGGAAGATCGTGAGACCGATGATGATGCGCGCGATTGCCAGGGGCCATGCCGATCGGCGCGCGATGAACAGCCGGCGCGCCGCGGCGTCGACTGTCGCGCTCGAGCTCACTGGCTGCCCTCCCAGGTGTAGAACTCGAACTCGTTCCACCCGCTGTCGGTGGTTCGCCCCCCGGCTGTGAGTGGATCGTGTTCGATCCACCGTCGAATCAGCGTCACGCTCGCCGGTTCGACCCCGTCATGAACGTGCTCGTAGGCAATCCACTGTGCGAATGACGGCCAGAAGGACTCGCGGTTGTCGAGTCGGATCCGCTCCTGGAACTTGTGCCATCGATATTGGCGGTACGCCCCGAACCCGGGGTCAAATTCGGGAATGTCCCAGATCTCCGTCGTGCCGTCGACGTACTCGATTCGGGCACGTACGTCGATCGAGTCGCTGCGCGGAGTTGGGCTGAACACGGCCCAGTCCTGAATGAGGCCGATGTCCTCGGCAGGTCCCCACCAGCCGGCAATCTCGTCGCGCACAGCGGATGCGGGCAGATTCGGGGCGAGGATCCCGAACGAGCCGACGGCGATGATCAGCGCGATGACCCCCCGCCCGATGCGCGTCTCGAGTAGTCGGGTATGGCCGTCGACGTCGTCGGTCGGGTCGGCTTCGTCCACCACGTCATCGTGCCAGACGCCGCTCGGACATCTGTGGCACGGGGTCAGGTCTGAAGCTGGCCGGAGAGCGACTCGACGGCGTCGATGAACTCCTCGATCATCTCCAGGACGACAGACGCCGCGCTCTTCGGCTGATTCATCGTGCCGACGATCTGCCCGACGAAGTAGTTCGACAATTCCTCGGCGCCCGAACCCGGCGTGAACGCAGCCCGAGCGATGCGCTTCTGAGCGGTGTTGGTGAGGATTGGTTGGAGCGGCATCCCAAGCGGCTCGGGCGTATCGACGCGCTCCCACTCCTCGGTCCACTTCGACTTGAGCATGCGCGCGTGTTTGCCGGTGAGGGATCGCGAGCGGATCGTGTCGGCCGAGGTTGCGGCGAGGAACTTCTGTTTCACGATGGGGTGGGTCTCCGCTTCGTCGGTCGTCAACCACACTGAGCCGCACCAGACGCCCTGGGCGCCCAGCGCCATCGCCGCCGCCATCTGTCGGCCCCGGCCGATTCCACCTGCGCCCAGCACGGGAATCTCGACGGCATCGACGATCTCGGGGATCAACACCATCGACCCGATCTCGCCAGTGTGGCCCCCGGCTTCGGACCCCTGAGCGATGATGATGTCGACGCCGGCAGCCTGATGACGCTCGGCGTGCTGCGGACGGCCCGCGAGCGCTCCGACCAACTTGCCCTCCTCTTTGCAGCGGTCGATGAGGAACTGCGGGGGCGGCCCAAGGGCGTTCACCACGAAGGCGGTGTCGTGGGCGAGCGCGATGTCGAGCAACGGCATCGCCTGCTTGGCGCTGAACGGCGCGCTGCCCCCCGCACCGGTGGCGGGCACGTTGCCTCGGGTCGAGTCGTCATCGGGCAGGTCGGGGACGTCGTAGCGATCGAGGATGTCGGCCACGAACTCGCGATGGGTGTCGGGGATCAGCGCCGCGATGTCGTCGAGTGTGTAGCCACCGTCTCCATCGCCGGCGTATTTGGCCGGCACGATCAGGTCGACGCCGTACGGCTTTCCGCCCACTTCGTTCTCGATCCATTCGAGGTCGATCTCGAGCTGTTCTGGCGAGTGCGCAACAGCGCCGAGGACACCGAGCCCGCCGGCTTTCGAGACTGCGGCGACGACGTCGCGACAATGGCTGAAGGCAAAGATCGGGAATTCGATGTCGAGCATCTCGGTGGCAGCAGTCTTCATCCCTCCATCCTCGCGGCGACGGCCGCGTTGGGACGAACTCGTTGCACTGCGGGTCTGACCCAACCTGCAGCGGTCTGGCACACTCCGTCAGATGGCTGACGTGCTGTTCTGTACCGACGACTTCGCCGCCCGGCACGGTGATCGCGTGCGGGCGATCGCGCCCGATCTCCAATTGTTGACGCTCGATGGCAACGACGAGGTCGGCGAGGCAGACCTTGCCCGGATCACGCTGGCGTTCTTCTCCCACGATGCGTGGCCGGAGCGAGCGGCGAACTACTTCGGTGTGGTGCTGCGCGCCGACAACCTTCGGTGGCTCCACACCATGTCGGCCGGCGTCGACAGCCCGATCTTCACGACGTTCACCGACCGGGGGGTCCGCCTCACCACGTCCTCAGGCAGCAGCGCCGCGCCCATTGCGCGAACCGCCATGATGTATCTCCTCGCGCTGAGCCGGGACCTTCCGTCCATGCTTCGCGCGCAGGATCGCGCCGATTGGAACTGGCACAAGTGGAACGAGATCGGGGGCCGGTCGGTTGCCGTCGTCGGATGGGGTCCGATCGGGCAAGAGGTGGCGCGGCTCGCTGAAGCATTCGACATGGTGCCGACCATCGTCCGGCGCCGGGCGCTCGGTGACGAGCCGCACCCCGTGCGGCCCCTGTCCGAGCTCGCCGACATCGCTCGAACGCACGACGCCGTGGTCGTGGCACTGCCCCTCACGCCGAACACGGACGGGATCATCACCGCTGACGTGTTGGATGCGATCGGGCCGACCGGCTACTTCGTGAACGTGGGCCGAGGGGAACTCGTGGACCAACCGGCGCTCACGGCGGCGCTGCTCGAGGGCCGCCTCGGGGGTGCGGGCATCGACGTCACCACACCCGAGCCGCTGCCGGCTGACGACTCGCTGTGGGCCGCACCGAACGTGATCATCACGCCGCATAATTCGGGCTCGACCGATGGCACGGGCGGCCGCGCAGATGAAGCCTTCCTCGCCAACCTCGAACGTTGGGTCGCCGGCGCCGACCTCGCCAACGAAGTCGCGCCGTGAGCTGGCCGAGCGGTCGCCAGCTCGACGGAGGCATCGACCGCATCGCGCTGCCCGTCGACGTCGACGGAGCTCTCTTCCTGTGCGGCAAACACGTCGTCGGACCCGATCCCGAAGCCGTCCGAGCGCAACTCGGCGCCGGTGCGATCGTCGTCAGCTTCAACCAGCCGCGCGACATCGCGCGCTACGACGGCTACGCGGAATGGCTCGGCAGCTCACCGGACGCGCGCTGGATGCCCGTCCCGGACTTCCACGCACCGTCGCTCGATGACGCGCTGCCGCTGCTTGATGACGTTGCTGGTCTGCTCCGTGCTGGTCGTCCGGTGATCATGCACTGTTCGGCCGGCATCGGGCGGGCCGGGACGATGGCGGTTGCGGTGCTGATGGTGCTCGGCATGTCGTGGTCGGACGCGCTCGCGCAAGTGGCGAGCGACCGCCGTGGAGCGGGACCGGAAGTCGGTTCGCAGAGTGAGCTGATCCAGTCGCTCGCGGGCTTCCTCGCAGCCGACCGCTGAGCCGTTGGGGTGTCAGCCTGCATCGTACTGAACCGCGCTGCGGGCGCTGACCCGGCCTTTGATGTAGTCGGCGATCACCTGTTGATGGTCCGGATGATCGCGGTACGTGACGTAGTCATCGGTCGACGCGTATTCGCCGACGATCACGTAGTCGAAGTTGCCGTCGCTGAGCCCCAGGTCGGGGCCGTGGCGGTAGTCCCCGACTTCGGGGATGGTTGCGACGAGCGCATCGAGTGCGGCACCGGTCGCCTCGACGTGCGCGGGGTCGACATCGTCGTTCCACTTGAACATGACCACGTGTCTGAACATGGTCGCCAGTATGACGGGTGGATGATGCCGTCGCAGTGGTTCGGTGATGTCACGCCTGGGCGGCGAGCGCGAGGACCTCGTCCTCGGGAATCGCACCGAACCAGCGGCCGAGTTCCTGACCGTCGGTGCCGAGCAGGATCACGGTGGGTTGACCGGTGATCTGGAATGCACTCCATGACTCGAACGACGAGTCCCACAGCATCGTGAACGACTCGGTGCCGCGTTCTTCGACGAACTCAACTGCTTCATCGAGGCTGTCCTGGGTGCCGTAGCCGATGACCTCGACCTCATTCAGGTGATCTCGAGCGAACTGCTCGACGTCGGGAGCTTCCCGACGGCAGGTGGGTCAATGCGGTGCCCACGTCCACAGCAGGACGGGTCGATCGGACGGGAGGATGTTCGCGATGTTCGCCTCGCCGTCGCGGCCGACGTCGTCGACGACCAGGTCGGGAAACGGGTTGCCGTCGAATTGTGCGTCGGACTCGACCGCTGTCGAGAAGGTCCGACCACCCAACGGGGCCGGTTCGGCCGTTGGTGGCTCGGTGCTTGGTGCCTCGGGGGCCGGGGACTCCGCAGCTGCATTCGTTGCCGGCGGCTCGGTCGTAGGCGGTTCTGCCGGAGACTCGTCGTCCGCTGGTGCGGCGGCCGAAGCGGCTTCGGTGGGCGGTGGCGTGGTCGCATCTGGGGTGGCGGTTGCGGCGGGGCCCGATGTGCCGCACGCCGCAAGGGTGAGCCCGATCGCCACGGCGAGCAGGGAGATCCGACGCGTCATCCCGACATGCTGGCACGGCCCTGGTCGGCTTCGGCTGCGCAGCTGCAGAGTTTCGCGGTCAGTTCGATGTCGTGTGGACGTCGCCGCTGCGTGGATCCACGGCCGTCGCAGGCAGATGTGTGGACGGTCCACTCGCGACGCCGACCGATGCGGTTACCTTCGTTCCGTACGGCGCCTCGATCGCCTCGATCGGGCGGCGGACCCGCTCAGCCGCGCCGCCAGCCCCATGAGCAGTAGCGTCGGGGAGCAGCACGCAGAATTCCTCGCCGCCGTATCGGTACGCGACGTTTTCACAGCGCACACTCGCGGCGATCGCATCGCCGACTCTGCGGAGCACGTCGTCGCCGGCTGCGTGACCGTGCATGTCGTTGAACATCTTGAAGTTGTCGATGTCGATCATCAGCATTGCCGTAGGGCGTGCTTCGCCGCCGATCCACTGACTCACGTCGTTGTCGAGCTTGCGACGATTCTTCAGTCCGGTCAGGTCATCGGTCATCGCGAGCTCGAGGAGACGGGCGTGTGTTCGCCGCCGAAATCTGATGAATGCCACGAAGCCGGCGACGAGTGCGACCACCGCGATGATCGAAACCCGACCCGGTGACGTGTCGGTCGACGGGGTTGACAGTGCGGCCATAGCGTCGCCGAACAGGTTGCTGTCGGTCGCTGCATGTGCCGGGGCCATCCCGGCGAGCGCGACGAACACGTACACGCACGTGGTCGTGATCGCTGCACCGAATGATCGCATCAGGTGGGTCCTCGGTCGGAACAGTTGCCGACTTGAGTCGGCTCACCAGATGTCAGTTTCGTGCCCTCAGCCGAAGCGGTCTGCGAGGGCGCCGATGTGCTCCGGATACATGTCGCAACATCCTCCGACGAGCGTCGCACCGTCGGCGATCCAGCCGGCCACTTCGTCTGCGTATCGGTTGGCCGTGAGTTCGGTGCGGCGCTCGAAGATGACTTCATTGGCTTCGTAGGTGCTGCTGCGAGACGTTGGAAATGCATTTGCGTACGCGCCGAGCTCGAGATCGACCCGGCGCCGGGTGCACGCCGACCGAAGCGCGACCAGCGCCGGTCCGGTCTGTTCCGGGATCGAGCAGTTGATCAGCACGGCGGAAACAGGCATCCGTTCGTCGACCAACGCGTCGACGATGTCGTCCATCGACTCCCCCGACCGGAGCGCGATCCGCCCATCGGTCCACTCATCGGGCACCGTGAACGACGCCCAGATCGGGCGGCCCTCCGTTCGGTCGGCGACCGCACTGACGAGGGCGCGCATCTCGGCAACGGTGCTGAACGTCTCGCCCAGCCAGATGTCGACGAATGGATCCAGTGCTCGGGCGATGCCGGCGTAGATCGGGGCAGCACGGGCGGCGTCGAAGCGTGACGGCTCGTAGGAGCCGAACAGCGGCGGCAGCGAGCCGGCGACACGGATGTCGGCCTCGGCGGTGTCGGCGGCGGTGCGTGCCAGCCGGCCGGCGAGTGTGGTGAGCTCGATTCCATGAGCGGCGAAGAACTCGGGTGTGTGGTGGTACGGGACGACGGCATAGTTGTTCGTCGTGATCACCTGTGCGCCGGCCTGAATGAAGTTGCGGTGGGCCTCGATTACGCGTTCGGGCGCCTCCAGCAAGGCCAGCGATGACCACTCCGGCTGGCGAAACGGAGCGTTGATGCGGCGCAACTCCTTGCCCATTCCGCCGTCGAGAATCGTCACCGCAGACACCCCGTGACACTAGCGATTGCTCTGATGCGGTCCATCGCCTCGCGAGCGGCGCGGCCGCTACAGCGCCGTGGATTCCGACGCCCTGGATCCTGACGCGGTGGCCTCGGTGACGCCTGACATGAGCAGACCGATGGTTTTGACATTGCACTCGTCGCGCCGCAACTCGCCCATCACCGCACCCTCGAGGAGCACGATGGTCCGGTCGGAGAGCTGCATCACCTCGCCGTGGTCATCGTGCCTCCCCTGCAGTCGATGTTGGCGTCGTCAATGCCCCGTCCTTTTTGATGATGTTAATGAAATGTCAAGTTTCAAGCGGAGCCTGGTATCGGTGCCGTGGGTGTGTCGGCACGGAGCGGGAGTCCTTCGTCGGCGGTGAGCACTGTCAGCAGCCGCGGGATCTCGGCGTCGGCACCTCCACTCGCCGATGCGGTGATTCCTCCGTCGATGTCGATGAGAAAGCGCGGACCCTCGGCGGCAGCGAAGCGGGTCTGGTCGAGATACAGCCGTGGCTTGATCATCGCCGGATCGCCGTTCTCCGGGCAGAACGTGAGGCAGTTTCCGCACTCGTTGCACAACTCGCTGAACACGAGATACTGCTGGCGGCCAGATGAGTCGAGTTCGTCAGCGAGTGCGGTCGGCGTCGGCACCTTGAAGAAAGCATCGTTCGGGCACACCGTCACGCAGAAGTTGCAGGCGACGCACCCCCACATCTCGAGGTCGTGATCGACACTGCGCGGGAGGTTCTCGTGGCCGTCCAGGTGGTAGCTCGCCAGATCGTTGTGCGTGATGTGGGCGAGGTGAGCGGCAGCGGTGTCCCGGTGCCCGGCGGCGCGCGCCTCGGCCAGGCGGGCTGAGCGATAACCGTCGAGGTCCCTTCCGGTCGATTCCGCCACCGCTTTCGTGAGCGCCTTGAGCATCGGGGCGAGGCGGCCGTAGCCGCCGGGCTTGAGCAGGTCTGAGCACACACTTGCCGGGCGCACACCCATGGCGATCGTGTCGGCGAGGTTCTCCTTGGTCACCCCGGCCGAGAAGCTGACCATGATGTCGCCGCCGCCGTTCGTGGCGTCAGGGTCGGCGTCGGGGCCGTCGTGGCCGGGGATCATGAACCGGCCGGGCAGCGCGGTCGCAAGCTTGTCGAGCACGGCGGTGGCGAGCACGTGCAGCGGCGCGCCCGAGAGGTACATCGTCTCGTCGGGCATCCAGTCCTTGTGGTTTTGGACGACGAGCGTGTTGGTGAGCTTGATGCCGAACCGATGACCGTGATCGAGGGCAAACCTGTGCAGCTCGTCGATCAGTGTGATCGCCCGGTCGAACGGCAGGTCATCCTCGAACGCCTGAGGAACAAGCTGGACGTACTCGTAGCCGAGCGTGTCGTGGACGATCGCGCTGACGCCGTCGGGCCCCAGCAGCGTCGGGTTGAGCTTGACGATGACGTCGATGTCGTGTGCTTTGATCAGATGCTTCGTGATCTGTTCGATTTCGTCAGGCGGACACCCATGGAACGTCGACAGTGTGATCGTGTCGGAGATGTGTGACGGGAACTCGATGTCGCGGAACTGAGCGAACACCGAGTCGTGGGGGATCTGGGCACGGAGTCGTTCGATCTCGTCGGTCGCGTCGTGCATTGCATCGATGAAGCCGGCGACCTTCTCGGACGTGATGCCGGCGAGGTCGTAGCCGACCGACATGTCGAACACATGCGCTCCGGGCCCTCCTTCTTCGGGCCGTCCGACGAATTCCTGAATCGGTTCCCAGCGCTTCAGCATCTCGATGATCATCCAGGCCTTGACGTATTCCTCGAGGCTCTCATGGACAAGGAGCTCTTGGCTCCATTCGATGTTGTACCCGATCGTCTGCATGTCGATGCAAGGGCGGGCGATGTCCAGATCGTCGAGAACCTGCACCGTTTTCAGCTCGAACAGTCGCGAGCCGCCGAGCCACGACAGGACGATGTTCTGAGCCATCTGGCTGTGTGGGCCGGCGGCAGGGCCCACCGGGCTGGCCGCAGGACGGCCCAGGAACTCGAACGACAGGTCGACGTCGGGGCTCGGCTTCCAGAATCGCGCTGTCGGGAGATCGAAGATTCGTTTGCGCGTCGTCCACTCATGCTCGATGCGCTCGAGCAACATCGGCAGCGACATCGGGGTGAGCGGCGGCGCTTTGTCGCTGGTCTGATTGGTCGTCTCGGTCATGGCATCTCCTCCAGAGCGCTGTGCAGCCGGGCGGCCTGCTCGGTCGCCTTGGCGCGGATCTCGTCAGCGTCGACGCGGGTCGCCACACCGTTGCGCACGGCCGACTCGCCGTCGACATCGACGTCGATCACATTGATGGTCGGGGTGAATGCCACGTGCCAGGGCTCGATGGTGTCGTAGGACCACGTGACGGTGTCCCGCTCCACTTCCGGAAACAGCGTTCGGTTCGTGTCGAGCCATGACCATGCCGTGTCGGGTGACGCCCCGATGTCGGCGGCGCGGTGGGCCACATAGGCAAGCTGGAACTCGGCGAGCATGTCGGCACCGATGCCGTCGGTTCCGAGTCCGATCGGGTTGGTGAATCGGATCGGGTCGGCGTACCCCACCGAGTTGTTCATGTTCGAGCGCGGGTTGTGGATGATCGTGCCATGCAGCCCGTGGTCGTCGGGGAGGTGGACGCCGTGAATTAGCAGCCAGTCGTCGCGGGTCAGATCACTGATCCGGTCGGCCACTCCGATGTCATCGGGGCCCTCGGCGACGTGGATGTGTACGCCGACGCCATGCGCCTCGGCGAGTTCTGCGGCGTCGACGAGGTGCGTGTCGGTACAGGTGAAGGCAGCGTGGACCCCAACCATCCCGCGGCGCATCCCGTCGTCGTCACGTTCCGAGAGCTCACGCAGGTACCGGTCATTCTCGGCGAGGCCACGCAGCGCCCCAGCGGATCCGTGTCGGTCGGTGATTCCGTAGCACGTGTTGATCCGCACGCCGACCTCGTTGCAGGCGTCGGCGATGACCGACAGCGAACCGCTGATCGCCCGCGGTGACTCGTGGTGGTCGATGATCGCCGTGCATCCCGCTTCGAGTGCTTCGAGCGCGCCCAGCTTGGCCGACCACTCGATCATCTCGAGGTCGAGCGCCTGATCGAGGCGCCACCACACGTTCTCGAGGATCCCGAGAAACGATGTCGGCTCGGACGGCGGCGGCGGCATCCCGCGCGCGAGCGCGGAGTACAGATGATGGTGCCCACAGACCAGCCCGGTCGTCGTCGCACTCACGACGCCACCCGAGCCCACCCCGACACCCACAACCGTCCCGACACCCATAACCACTGCGGAATTCCTGCAGATCGTGATGGTGAGCGTCCGGAGCCGCCGAAATTCCGGCGGAGTGGGAGCGAGAAGTGTGGGAGTGAGCGGTGTGGGGGAAAGCGGTCAGGTCCAGGCACTGGTTCGCTCCCGGTTTGCCTCGTTGCGGAGGGGGAGTTCGTTCTGCCACTTACCGGTTTGCTTGCGCATCGCACCGGCGACTGCGCCTGCGGTCGGGACGAGTCCGATCTCGCCGACGCCTTTGATGCCGTACGGCGCGTCGGGCTGGGCCGCTTCGACGAGGATCACCTCGACCGGAGGCATGTCCTTCGGGCGGATGATGTCGAGGCTGCGCAGGTTCGTGTTCGTGGGAAAGCCGGTCTCGTCACATGGGAAGCCTTCGCTCAGCGCATAGCCCAGCCCCATGTGCACCGCCCCTTCGATCTGGCCCTCGCAGAGCGTCGGGTTCACGGCTTTGCCGACGTCGTGCGCTGCGACCACCCGCTCGATGTCGCCGGTTTCGGGGTCCATGATCACGACTTGCGCGGCGTAGCCGAACGTCGAATGGATGATCGGATTCTCGATCGGCGTGCCCGCCTTCTTGGCGGCCTCGATCTGCCCGAGTGAACTCGTCCAGTCGACGCGGTACTCGCCTTCGTAGTCGACCCCCACCTTGCACCCGTCGGCCCGGGCCGCTTCACATGCGGCCTTGACCGAGCCGGCGCCCATCAGCGTGCCGCGACTTCCCGTGGTCTGCCCGGCGCCGAGTTCGCGAGTCGAATCGACGATGACCTCGATCCGTTCGGCGGGGATGTCGAGTTCCTCGATCGCCACCTGTTGGCACACGGTGTGCACGCCCTGGCCCATCTCGGTCCAGCAGTGGCGGACCTCGACCTGGCCATCTTCACGAAAGTGGACGATCGCCTTGGCGATCTCCTTGAAGCCGTTGCCGAGCCCGGAGTTCTTGAGCCCGAGACCCATGCCGACGGCCTTGCCGGCAGCAACGGCCTCGTCGTACGCGGGCTTCACGGCGTCGAGACACATCCGTGCTCCCGTGCATCCGTCGTCCATCTTCTGGCCCGGACCCCACACTTCGCCCGGCACCACGACGTTCCGACTGCGCATCTCCCACCCGCTGATCCCGACCTGCTCAGCGAGACGCTCGAGCACGCCTTCCATCGCGAACTGCGCCTGGTTGGCCCCGAACCCGCGGAACGCGCCGCACACCGAGTTGTTGGTGCGCACGGCGATCGCTTCGACATCGACGTTGCCGACGAGATACGGACCGGTGGCGTGGCCCGCAGCACGTTCGAGCACCTTCATCCCGACCGATGCGTACGGACCCGAGTCGCCGATCATGCGGACCTTGACGGCGGTGAGCTTGCCGTCGGCGTCGCACCCCGCCTCGTAGTTCATCCGGATCGGGTGGCGCTTCGGGTGCATCAGCAGCGACTCTTCGCGCGACAACGTGATCTTGACCGGCACACCGAGGTGCCAGGCGGCCAGGGCGGTGTGCGCCTGGTTCGACATGTCCTCTTTCCCGCCGAACGCGCCCCCGTTCGAGACGAGTTCGGTCGTGATACGGCTGGTGTCGATCCCGAGCATCGCGGCGATGTCGTTGCGGTCGTCCCAGATTCCCTGACCACCCGAATACACGTACAGGGTGCGGTCGTCGAGGTTGTCCGACTCGCCACCGGACGGCACGGCAAGCGTCGATTCCGGTTCGAGGAAGGCGTGTTCGATGCGCTGGGTCTGGAAGGTTTCGGACACCGTGTGGGCCGCCGAAGACAGTGCCGCATCGACATCGCCCCGCGAGTACGTGGAGGTCGACAGGGTGTTGCCGTCGAGTTCCCACACGGCGGGGTCATCGCTGTTGACCACACGGATGGGGTCGACCATGGGCTCGAGCACGTCGTATTCGACGGTGACCAGCTCGACGGCAGCCCGGGCGATCTGGCGGGTGTCGGCGACCACGATCGCGAGCACGTCGCCGCGGTACGAGGTGCGACCGCCCTCTGGGATCATCACCGGCCAGTCCTTGTGGATAATCCCGACGCGCCGAGCCGCCGGGATGTCGGCTGCGGTGTAGACCGCGCGGACACCTTCCACCTGCTGTGCAATCGACGCGTCGATACGCGTGATGTCGGCTCGGGCGTAATCGGTGAGGCGCAGCGCTCCGTGCAGCATTCCGTCGGGTCGCATGTCGTCGATAAAGTCACGGGTGCCGGTCGAGAGCTCGCGACCCTCGTACTTCATGCCGCGTGAGCCGACCCCGCCGGGCTGCACGACGACGGGGACGTCGTTCTGTGCAAGTGCCTCGACGGCATCGAGCACTTTGATGTAGCCGGTGCAGCGACAGAGGTGCGCGCCGAGGTGTCGTGACGCCTGCTCGCGCGTGAGCGCTGTGCCGTTCTTGTCGATGAGCGCCTTGGTGCGCACGACGATGCCCGGGGTGCAGAAGCCACACTGCAACGCGCCACACGCAGCGAATGCGTCGGCCATCCGGTTCACCTCGTCGGCGGGCATGCCTTCGAGCGTGACGACGTCGGAGCCAGCGACCTTCTCCATCGAGGTCTGGCAGGAGACTCTCGCTTTACCATCGATCAACACGGTGCAGCAGCCGCACTGGCCGGTCGGCGAACAGCCGTCCTTCGGCGATGTGATGTCGAGCTCTTCGCGCAGCGCGGCGAGCAGGTGCGGGTGATCGTGACGCGCGCTGACGTCCGACCCGTTCAGGGTGAAGCCGACCGCCGTGGTGTCGTCGCCGCCAGCGGCCATCGGAGATGTCGTCGTGTTGGTCATGATGCGCTGCCTTCGGGGTGTGCCGGTGCCGTTGGGTCGACCGGGTTGACGCGTTCGTCCGCCGTCGGGGCATACATCGGGATCGAGGTCGGCGATGAGGACGGGGTCAGCTCACTCGCCCCTTCGAGCGACAGCGCGGTGGTCGAGGCGATCAACTGATACATCTCGGGACGGCGGTAGCGGTCGAAATCGAACAGCGTCTTCTTGTAGCGGTCGCACATGTCGAGGTCGCAGTGCGCGCTGATCAATTCGTCGCCGATGCTCGTGGCCTGCGCAACGATCTGACCCGACGGGGCGATGATCATCGACTGCGCCAGCGACTCGACACCCTCCTCGATGCCACCCTTCGCGACGCCGACCACCCACGTGCCGTTCTGATAAGCCCCCGCCTGCATCACGAGTTGGTTGTGGAACGACTGGAGCGGGTTCTGGGAGGGATCGGGCGCGTAGTTGAGCGGCGTGTTGTAGCCGATCAGAATCATCTCTGCGCCCTGGAGTCCCATCACCCGGTAGGTCTCGGGCCAGCGCCGGTCGTTGCAGATCGCCATGCCGAGCATCCCGCCGAACGCTTCGTGAACGTTGAAGCCTTCATGAGATTCCTCGAAGTATCGACGCTCGAGATGCTGGAACTGGCGCCAGGGCTCATGGTTCTCGTGCCCGGGCATGTGCACCTTGCGGTATTTCGCGACGATGTCGCCGTTCCGTTCGACGAGGACGTAGGTGTTGTAGCGGTGACCGTCGAACGTCAGCTCGGCGTACCCGAGACAGAATCCGACACCGAGTCGTTTCGCCTCATCGAAGAGCGGCTGGGTGACCGGGCTCGGCATCTCGGTTTCGTAGTAACTGTCGAGCTCGGTCGTGTCGCCGGCGATGCCGGACTCGTCGCCTTCGTCGAGGAACCAGCGGGGGAAGAACGTGGTGAGCGCGAGTTCTGGGAAGACGATCAGCTCACAGCCGTGGTCGGCGCCGTCGCGCAGGAGGGTGAGGAGTCGTTCGACGACCGAGTGGCGATCTTCGTCGCGCGCGATCGGCCCCAGCTGGGCGGCACCTACTTGGACGGAACGTGCCATCAGAACTCCCTCGTGACCAGGTCGAGCATGACGTCGAGCAGCACGTTCGCACCGGCTTCGAGATCTTCGGGCTCGGTGAACTCATTGACGTTGTGGCTGATGCCGTTGACGCTCTTGGTGAAGATCATCGCCGTCGGGCAGATCCGGGCGAACATCTGGGCGTCGTGACCGGCGCCGGACGGCATCCGTTTCGAGGACAGGCCCCGACCGGCGGCCCGCTGCTCGACGATGTCGACGACGCGGGAGTCGAACGTGACCGGCTCGAATCGGGCGAGCGTTCTGGTGTCGACGCTGACCCCTTCGACCTCGGCGACCTGTGCGAGGTGTCCACGGAAGCGGGTTTCGGCCTGCTGCAGGGTCTTCTCGTCGGTGTTGCGCAGATCGACGGTCAGCACCGCCTCGGACGGTACGACGTTGACGAGGTTCGGGGTCAAGCTGACCGAACCAACGGTTGCGACCTGCGTCCCGCCGAACTCGGCGGTGAGTCGGCGGACAAAGGTCGTGACGTCGGCAGCGACGAAACCAGGATCGTGACGCAACCGCATCGGAGTCGTGCCGGCGTGGCACGACTGCCCGGTCAGGGTCAGTTCGGTCCACGAGATTCCCTGGACCCCTTCGACCACGCCGATGGTGATGTCCTCGTCCTCCAGCACCGGGCCCTGCTCGATGTGCAGTTCGACGAACGCGTGTGGGACACGCCCGGGAACCGGCGCGGCGCCTCGATAGCCGATGCGGTCGAGTTCGTCACCGATGCTCAGCCCGTCACGGTCGGTGATCTCGAGCGCCTCCTCCAACGGCATGGCGCCGACGTAGACCAAGCTGCCGAGCATGTCGGGAGGGAAACGCGCGCCCTCCTCGTCGGTGAACCAGCCCACGGCGAGCGGGCGCTCCAGTAAGCGTCCGGAGGTGAGAACCGTCTCGATTACCTCGAGGCCGGCGAGGACACCCATATTGCCGTCGTACCGACCGCCGGTGCCGACGGTGTCAATGTGGGAACCCGTCACCACCGGCGCCAGCGCCGGGTCGAATCCGGGCATGGTGCCCACGACATTGCCGACTCCGTCGGTGGAGATGTCGAGGCCCAGTTCGTCCATCCAGCTCCGCACCAGGTCTCGCCCGGCTCGGTCCTCGTCGGTCAGGGCCAGCCGGGCGCACCCGGTGGTGCCCTCGATTGCGCCGATCTCGCCCAACTCAAGCAGGCGCTGCAGTAACCGGTCGATGTCGATGCGCAGGGCGTTCGCGGTCACCGCCACGACAGTACCAGTGGTGCTTAACAAAGTGTCAAGCACCTGTTTCGGCGTCGTGAACACCGGTGACATCCATTCGTGACGATCATCGCAAATGCGGTCGGGCGGTGTCCTCGTGCCATGGAGACGTGCCCGTCGATGGGTGGCTAGGGTCGCGATGATGGGGACGTCGCCAGGTTTACAGCCGGAGGATGTCGACTTCCTGCGTGCCGTGCACCCGATCGTCGAGTTCCTCGGCGGCACGCTTTCGATCGAAGCAGGAGTGGGTGACCTGCCGATCGAACGCGACGGTCGCCAAATCGCGTACGTGCGCGGCAGTGAACTGCACGGTGCGCTCGACAGAACGCTTGAGGCGGTCGAACGAGACGTCGGGGCCGAACTGTCCGAGATGAGTCGCGAGCAGAAACAGGTGGCGGTGCGCACGCTCGACGAGCAGGGCGTGTTCCTTCTCCGCGGCGCGGTCGATCAAGTCGCGCGATCGATGGGCGTGAGCCGGGTCACGTTGTACAGCTACCTCAATGCACTGGAGCGTCGCGCATGACCGCCTCCGACCAGCCCATCCGCGCTCGTCTCGAAGTCCTCGTCGAGCCGTTCCGCGAGAACGACCCGGGTCCTCACGTGAACGCTGCGATCGACGCGATTGGCGAAGCCGGCATGCAGCCCGACATGGGACCCTTCGCAACGACCGCGGAGGGCGACCTCGATCAGGCGGTCGCCGCAATCACGGCACTCGTCCGTGCGGGCTTCGACCACGGTGCCGACGCGATCCAGATCCGGGTCGAACGCACCGACTGACGGCGACCGCCTCGGCGAGGTGCCGGGCCGTCGAGATGTCGACCGCCTCCTGAACTCAGGCGAAGGCGCTGGCGAACAACGTCGTGGTGGCGTCCCAGGCGCCGCGGGCCGCGGCGTCGTGGTAGTTCGGGAAGCCGGGCCACGTGAAGCCGTGGTCAGCGCCCTCGAAGATGTCGACCCGAACGTGGTCGAGCGGGTCCACGGCGTCGAGAAAGCGTTGATGCATCTCGATCGACTGGACCTGGTCGGCATCGCCGATGGCCAGGTACAAGGGTGTGGCGAGCTGCGCTGCGGTGAGGTGCGGTGAATCGGGAGCATCGTCCGCGAGAAACGACGGGTGCCATGCGGCGCCTGCGCGGACCCGCGACCCATCGCGCATCATTCGCCGGAAGACCCCACGCGCGCCGAGGCAGAATCCGATCGTGACGATGGGGTCGTCGGAGGAGACACCTGCGGCAGCGAGGCCCCGGTCACCGTCATGCTGGATCTGATCGTCGGTCATCGCCGCGATCCATCCCCACACCATCTCCTGTGTGGTCGTTCCGGCGGGAGGCGTGGTGTCGAGCGCATTGAGCAGGCGACCCTGGCGATGGTGGAGGTCGGGCGTGACGACGAGGTAGCCCTCGGCGGCGAGCTTCGCGGCGAACTCGTGTGTCGCTGATCGTATGCCGGGTGCGTCAATGAACAGGAGAACCGCCGGCCAGTCGCCGCCGTCGTCGCGGTCGGCCGTGGGCCGGGTGACGAGCACGGCCATCTCTCCATCGTCGGTGGCGGTGTCGATGATCTCGTGGCGGGTTTCCATTCCCCGACCGTACGCGCGCTCCCTCCGGCGGGACCCGATCGGGGCGAGCGTGAAAGACTCGAGATCATGCATGATCTGGTCATTCGCAACGGACTGGTCGTCGACGGCACCGGCGCCGATCCTCGTCCGAACTGCAGCATCGCGATCGACGGCGAAGTCGTCACCGCCATCGGCGCTGATGGCGAGATCGGACCGGGCCGCCGCGAGATCGATGCGACAGGGCTCCTCGTGACCCCCGGTTTCGTCGACATCCACACTCACTACGACGGTCAGGCGACATGGGACGGCGACCTCGAACCGTCCACGCCGCACGGCGTGACAACCGTGGTGATGGGCAACTGCGGTGTCGGCTTCGCGCCCGCCAAGCCCGATGAGCACGACTTCCTGATCGAGCTGATGGAAGGCGTCGAGGACATCCCGGGCGCCGCGTTGAGCGAAGGCATCTCGTGGAACTGGGAGTCGTTCCCCGAGTACCTCGACGAACTCGACCGTGGTGCGTACACCGCCGACGTCGCCGCGATGATTGCGCACGGCCCGCTGCGCGCGTACGTGATGGGCAAGCGGGGGGCCGACAACGAACCCGCCACGTCCGACGACATCGCCGAGATGGCACAACTCGTGCAAGACGCCGTGGAGGCGGGGGCCATGGGCTTCTCGACCAGCCGCACGATCGGACACCGGGCGATGAACGGCGAGCCGGTCCCGGGCACGTTCGCCGCCGAGGACGAACTGTTCACCATCGGCCGGGCGCTTACCCGCGCGGGGCGTGGCGTATTCGAGGTGGCGCCTGCAGGGCTCGCCGGTGAAGACCTGGTCGCGCCGAAGAAGGAGGTCGATTGGATCTGTCGACTCGCCGACGAGATCGGTCGCCCCGTCACGTGGCTGATGCTGCAGAACATGGTCGAACCCGACGAATGGCGCGAACTCATGGAGCGATCACAACAGGCACAGGACGAGGGGCACTGCGTCGTGCCCCAGGTCGCCGGGCGGCCGTTCGGCATTCTCATCGGGCTGTCGACCCGCCACCGCTTCAAGGACATGCCGAGTTTCGCCCCGTTGCGTGGTCTCTCGTTTGCCGAGCAGGCCGAGGCGATGGGCGACCCTGCGTTGAAGGCCCGACTGATTCAGGAATCGACCGACGTGATGGAGTCGATCCGCGAGATCGAGCCGATGGCATATCAGGTGGTCAACTCGTACGAGCGTCAGTACCTGCTCGGTGATCCGGTCGACTACGAGCCGACATCGGACCGGAGCATCGCGGCCTGCGCTGAGGCGAACGGTGTCAGGCCGATTGAGGAGCTGTACGAACGTCTCCGAGATCGCAACGGTGAGGCGCTGATGATGATGCCGTTCCTCGGCTACGCACATGGGAACGGTGACGCCCTCCACGAGATGCTCACGCATCCTGCGGCGGTACTTGGGCTCGCCGACGGCGGTGCCCACGCGAACTTCATCTGCGACGCGTCGACACCGACGTGGATGCTGACCCACTGGGTGCGTGATCGCACGCGCGGGCCGAGACTGCCGCTTGCCGATGTCGTCAAGAAGATGACCGCTGACACTGCGGCGCTCTTCGATCTGACCGATCGCGGCGTCCTCGCCGTCGGAAAGCGCGCCGACGTCAACGTCATTGACCACGAAAATCTGCTGTTGCGCGAACCGCGCCTCGTCGCCGACCTGCCCGCCGGTGGGACCAGGCTGTTGCAGGCCGCCGAGGGATACGTCGCCACGATCGTCCGCGGTATCGTCACCCGCGAACACGACAAGTTCACCGGCGAGCGTCCGGGGCGCCTTGTTCGGAGCTGAGTCGGCCGAGGACCGCGGCGGTCACCGGAGCTGCGCCGCGGAGGGCGCGATGTCGGAATCGAAGGTCGACCGGCCGGTCGATGAGAATCAAGTGCCATGGCGACGATCGAGATCAATGGCATCAACGTCTACTACGAGCTGCATGGTGTCGAGGGCGCACCGTGGGTGCTGAACATCGGGGGAACCGGCGGCGACCTGCGACGCACGTTTCCCGACCGGTCACCGCTCAACAAGCGCTTCCGGGTTCTGCACTTCGATCAGCGTGGGCTCGGGCGGACTGACAAGCCGGCGGTCGACTACTCGATGGCCGATTACGCCGACGATGCCGCCGCATTGATCGAGCTCGTGGTCGATGGCCCGTGCCATGTGGTCGGGACCAGCTTTGGTGGGATGGTTGCGCTTAACCTCGCGGTCCAACGGCCCGAGCTCATCGACCGGCTGGTGTTGCTCGTTACCTCCCCGGGAGGCGATCACGCCTCCTATGCCCTCCCGGAACTCGTCGGGCTCGATCCGGACGATTCCTTTCCGATCCGGATGCGCCTCTTCGACGAGCGGTGGGACCCGGCCGCTGCAGAGCCGATCCCGGGCCTGGGCGTGGTCTATGGCGTCGTGGTCGAACAGCACCATGCGGTGCCACCCCCCGATGTGCAGGCAGGTTTGACTCGGCAGCTTGCGGCGCGGGACGGCCATGATGTTGTCGATGCCCTTTCCACGATCGGCCACGAGACGCTTGTCGCCGCCGGCCGCTACGACATGCTCGCTCCGATGGCCAACTCCGAGTTGCTTCGTGACCGGATGCCCAATGCTCGGCTCGCCGTCTTTGAGGGAGGCCACTTTGTCTCGCTTCAGGATCGAGCCGTCTGGCCGACGATCGTCGACTTTCTGCAAGAGCGGGCCTGATCGGCTCGTACGACGTCCGGTGGCCTCGGCGCGAACGCAGATGTCGTCGGTGAGACCCATCAGGCGCTGGAATTCGCGACGATGCGAATGTGATCGCCGCTCACGTCGGTACCAGCCTGTTCCGGATCGTTCATGCGATGACCACCCGACGCAGCGACGGCTACACCTGGGCGATCACCGTGAGCGGCGGCCAGCCGTCGTCGAGTCGCCACCTCGCAGGTATCGTCGTCGAGATGCTCAGCTTCGCCGGGCGACCCGAGGCCTGACGGATGCACCGTCTCTGAGGTGAATTGCACCCGCTTCGGAGATTACGTCGCGCAAGTTCTACGGTTCGATTCATGTCTGACGCACTGATCATCGACGCCTGTCGTACACCCCGCGGAATTGGCAAGCTCGGCAAGGGCTCGCTCTCGCACCTCCACCCGCAGCATGTCGCCTCGACTGTGCTCGCAGCGCTTGTCGAACGCAGCGGCTTCGACACCGCTGACGTCGATGACGTGGTGTGGGGCACCAGCTCGCAGGTCGCTGAACAGGGTGGCGACCTTGGCCGCATGGCGGCGCTCGACGCGGGATACGACATCACCGCGAGCGGTGCCACGCTCGACCGCTTCTGCGGCTCTGGCATCACCAGCGCGAATTATGCCGCGCACGCGGTGATGGCCGGGATGGAGGACCTGGTCGTATCGGGCGGAACCGAGATGATGTCGATGCCCAAGAAGGGGATGTTGCCTATGGGTGCGAATAACGCGCACCTCCAGGACCTGCACCCGCAGTCGCATCAGGGTGTGTGCGCCGACGCGATCGCCACGCTGGAGGGCATTCCCCGAGAAGCGCTCGACGCGCATGCGGCTGAGTCGCAACGTCGCGCGGACGTGGCCATCAACGAAGGTCGCTTCGACAAGTCACTCGTCACGGTGCATAACACTGACGGTTCGGTGGCGCTCGACCACGAGGAGTTCCCTCGCCCCCAGACCACGGCCGGTTCCCTATCGGCCCTTCGGCCGAGCTTTCCTGACATTGCTGACTATCGGCACACGCCCGAGTCGAAGACCTTCCGTGAACTGATCAACCAGAAGTACCCCGACCTCGACATCCAGCACGTTCACCATGCCGGCAACTCGTCGGGCGTGGTCGACGGCGCTGCCGCAATCCTGTTCGCGAGCGAGCAGTACGCGAAGGCGCACGGCATGACGGCCCGAGCCCGCGTCGTCGCCACGGCGAACATGGGCGACGACCCGACGCTGATGCTCAACGCGCCGGTGCCGGCGGCGCGCAAGGTGCTCGCGAAGGCCGGGATGACACTCGACGACATCGACATCTTCGAGATCAACGAAGCGTTTGCTGTCGTGTCGGAGAAGTTCCAACGCGACCTCGACCTCGACCGCAGCAAGGTCAATATCAACGGCGGAGCGATGGCGCTCGGCCACCCGATCGGAGCCACCGGTGCGATTCTCATCGGGACGGTGCTCGACGAACTCGAACGTCAGGACAAGCAGGTCGGCCTGGTCACCATGTGTGCCGGTGGTGGCATGGCACCGGCGATCATCATCGAACGGGTCTGAGTTAGGCGTTGTCGCGGCAGCACGTCGGCGCAGTGCGCAACCTGATTGAGAGACACGTGACGCAGCCTTCGAGTTTCTCGAACTCGCCGATGTCACAGACCACCGGTTCGAAGCCGTTGTCTCTGAACAGCGCGGCGCTGCCCTCGGCCCGGGTAGTCATCAGCACGTGTCCGCCGCCGAGGTCGACGACGTGCGCGTCTGGTTCCTCGGGAACCGCAAGGAATGAGTCAAAAGTCGCAGGGTCGTCGACCAAGGGCGCGTAGCCGATCACGGTGCCGTCGGGGAGCGCGGTGACGGCAGACTTGAGGTGCAGGACGAGTGTGGTCGGCACGGCGATCACGGCGGCACCGAGTGGTGCGACGAGGCGACGCAGTTGGTCGATTCCGGCCTCGTTGGTCCGGCCACCGAGCCCGACGTAGATGGTGGTGCCGATTTTCATGACGTCACCGCCGTCGAGCGTGCCAGGCCACTGAATCGACGCAACGTCATAACCGAGCGCCGCGAGCCGGTCGCTGAGCCCGACGACCTCACCGCGTCGCGTGCTCGTGCCGGGCCGCGTGACGACGGCCAGGCGGTCGTACATCACGAGGACGTCTTCGACGAACACGCCATCCGGATGACCGTCGAGCGGATCGAGTTCGACGACCGACCACCCATGCGCCCGGAAGACGTCGATGTAGGCGTCCCACTGCTTAAATGCCTGCTCGATGTCGACAGGGCTCCTAGAGATGTGGGTGACTTCGCCCTCGGCCAGACGAGCGCTCGGTCGACGTACAAGAATCATGCGCCGGTGGTGTTCAGGGCCCTCCACGTGAGTCAGATTCGCAGATCGGTTCGTGGGGTCATTCGATCAGCGTGTTGGCAAAGATCTGCCAGGCGAGGACGCTCTTGGCGACAAGGCTCAGCACGATGTACACCGTCTCGCCGAATACGTAGTCGCGCCACTTGCCGATCCCACGGTACTGCAGCCACTGGTTGATCGCGAAGCAGTTGAAGAACACGAAGATCGTCACGATGATGGCGTACACGAACGTCGGTGGCGTTTCCGCGCCGTCGACCGACACGTTGATCACGAGATAGCTGACGATTGCGACCCACGGGCCGATGCCAGCGATGCATCCGAACCAGAACGGGGTCCACCAGCGCTCGCCGTCGGGCAGGTTGACCATCTCCATGATCCACCCGAACAGGATCATTGATGCATTCACGAAGGCGACCGCAATCAGCGCAGCAACGTCGGTGATGCCCGTGACCAACGCGATCAGCACGATCATCAGGCTCGACGACAGCGAGTACTCGACCCAGCGGAATCGGTTGCGTCCGCGCCTCAGCTCACGGCAGTAGACCGTGAAACCGCCAGGCGACGCGATGATGAAATGGAACAGCGCCGACAGGAACATGAAGGTCGCAGTGCCGAACGCAAGTGGCACGCCCCAAAATTCGTCGAAGGTGCCCTCGGCCAGCGGTGTACCGGGGGGACCATTGAGGTTGAACGTGCTGGTCGGCAGCTTCGTGTCATTGCCGAGGACGACCATGAGCGTGCCGGATATGAGGTGGAGCACGCCCATGACCAGGTTAAACATCCTGAGGCGCGCCAGCCGTTCGTCGGAGATCTTGACGACTTCGCAGTCGGTATCGATGGTGATGGTCGTCATGAAAGGTGTATCTCCTGAGTCGCCATCCTAACCATCGCACGCTTGTCGGCTGTCAGCCGGGTCGTGCGTCGAGGTGTACATCGGCCAACAAGCATCGCACCGATCCGTCGGCTGCCTATCGCGCTGCGCAGCGCTCGTAGCCACTTCACAGAGAAGCTGCGGGTCGAATGGCTCAATCGACGTGGTGGTCGGAGCGGCCGGCGAGCGCGGCACCGGTGCTCAGCTCAGCTCAGGTCCGTCCGTGCGATGTCTCAGGTGGGCTCCTGCGCCGAGAGCTCGGCACCGTAGGGTTGGTCTAAGGTTGCAGAGCACAAACATCGAGGGGATCTCCATGGCGATGACAGAGGACGCACTGACCACGGTGCCAGTGAACGAGACACCTGCCGATCCGGTCGCCGCGGTGCGGGCATGGTTGGAGGAGAACTGGGACCCCGATCTGACGGTCGCTGAATGGTGGCAGCGCCTCGGATCTGAGGGGTGGGCGTCGCCGATCCTGCCGAATGCCGCGTTTGGCCGGGGCCTGTCTCGATCCGACTCGGTGGCGGTCATGCGTGAGATAGGTCGGTTCGGGGCGCTCGGTCCACCGTCCGGGCTGGGTCTGCTGCTGGCGGCGCCGTCGATCGCCACACACGGCACGCCTAAGCAGATCGCCGAGCACGTGCGCGACATCGTCACCGGCCGGCGGGCATGGTGTCAGCTGTTCAGCGAGCCCGGTGCTGGCTCTGACCTCGCCGGATTGACCACGCGCGCCGAGCAGGACGGCGAGGAGTACATCGTCAACGGGCAGAAGGTCTGGACCTCACTCGGTCAGACGGCCGACATGGGCATGCTGATCGCCCGGACGAACGTCGACGTCCCGAAGCACCAGGGCATCTCGTGGATGGCCATCGACATGGCTCAGCCGGGGGTCGAGATTCGACCGCTGCACGAGATGACCGGCCATGCGATGTTCAACGAGGTGTTTCTCACCGATGCCCGCGTCCGAGCGGTCGACGTGATCGGTGGGGTGAATAACGGCTGGGCCGTCACCAACACGACGTTGCAGGCGGAACGAGCCGGGCTCGGCGCCGGCGGGTCGGGTGGCGCCGCAGGTGCGCAACCGGGCACGATTTCGAAACAACTGGAGCGGCGCGCCGGTGACCTCGTTGCACCCGTCGATCCGAAGAAGGCGGCCAAGCGGGCGACGGCAGCGTCGCGGCCGAACAATCAGATGTTGGTCGACTTCGCACGTTCCGAAGGCAAGCTCGACGATCCGTCGATTCGCCAGGATCTGATGCGGCTCCACACGCTCAACCAGATCGGCAGCTTCAACGGCCAGCGCACCAAGGCGATGCGCGAGGCCGGCCTCGACATCCCGGGCATGGCCAACATCTCGAAACTGTTGATGAGCGACACGGTTCGCCTGACCCGCGACCTCGGGATGCAGATCCTTGGCGCGTCGGGCACGCTGCACGCCTACACCGACGAGCAGCGCACGTCACTGAACGCCGCGACGGGCAATCCGATGCTCGGGATGGTCACCGGCACTGCGCTGTACGCCCAGGCGCCGCCGATCTACGGCGGTACTGATCAGATCCAGCGCAACATCATCGGCGAACGTGCGCTCGGGCTCCCGAAGGAACCCAACGACGACAGGGTCCGACCTTTCTCCGAGCTCCCGAAGAACGTCTGAACCGATGTCAGCGACGATCGATCAGCCCCGCCTGTCGTACTCCAACGACGAACTGCTCAGCTCTCACGACTACGCGGCACCGCATGTCGTCGCGGGTCGCACTCTGCACGGAGGGTTCCTCGCTGACGGCACCTATATGCCACCGCGGGCGCTGGGGCGCGTCCCTGCCCTCAAAGCCTGGGAGCAGGCGCTGCGTGAGCGTGGCGGACAGCCGTTCCCGGCGTCGTCGTCACTCCTCGGCGGCGTTCGCCTCCCAAACACTGAGCAGCGACTCATCCTTCATCGCAACGGCATCACAGACGAGTTCTGGAACATGCTCACCGTCGTCGGCAAGATCGAGGCTCGCGGCGCGTTCATCGGACTGTTCCCGGTTCCCGACCTCAGCATGTACATCGTCGAAGACACCACCACCATGGGGATTGGGCATCTCGCCGGCGGACTGTTCGAGGCCCACGGGATCGATGAGGGCGGCATTCCGGCTGAGGGAATCGGCGGACACGACGAGATGTGGTTTGCCGCCCGCGACCTCGCATTCGGCCCCGATGCGCACCCCGATGTCGAGCCGCAGCCGGGGCTCGCTCGCGAGGACGGCGGTCGCTACCTGCCCGAAGTCGCACAGGAGATCGAGGACCTCTTTTCGTTCATCGCGAACGTTTTGATCATCGAGTTCAGGGCCGAGATCGGGTTCGCCGAGACGCAGAGGATCCTCCGCACGCCCGGCCTCTTCGGTGAGCGTTCGGACGATGCCGTGCTCGCAGCAGAGATCGTCGGCCGTATCCGTACTGACGAAGAGATCCATGTCCGTTCGCTGAACCTTTACCTCGGCGAGCTCCAGAGCGTGACCGTGCGCACCCTCGACGGCGGGACGATCGCCGGTGCCTCGCTCGTCGACCGGTTCTGGGACGGCATGGTCCACTGGGCGACCGTCGAGAAGCCGCGACTCGATGCGGAGCGCACCCGCGAACGACTGGTCGAGCGGATCCTCCAGGATCCCGACGGCGAGCGAATTCTCGCCGAGTTCCAGGCCGCCGCCGATTGATTCATCCGGTGTCAGGCACCAGATGAGGCATGGGGTGAACGAGGGATCGGTCGTGGTCAGCTGAGGTCGTCTGCTGTCTCCACCGGATAGCGCTTGCGGGCCGGGTGGAGGGTCAGCGCCCGCTCGATACGCGCCGGGTCGACTGTCCTCAGTTCGGCGCGCGCCTGGCAACTCGGACACCAGGTGGTGACGCGGTGCCAGGGACTGTTGCGCTCGCTCATTCCCTCAAGCCGTGTCGAGCACCACGGACAGGGTTGACGTCGGCGCCCGTAGACCCAATGGTGCGCCTCGTGGAGGCGGCGACCGGTGGTGTTCTGGGGGCCGCGCTCGGCATTGGTGCGGATGAGCGCACTCCCGGCCCGCACGAGCAGGTCCAACCCATCGATCGAGCCGACCGGCTGGAGCGGTGACACGCCCGCGATGAATGGCGTCTCGACCGCGTAGACGTTGCCGAAGCCGGCCACGTTGCGCTGGTCGAGAACGGCGGCCGCAAGCGGACGATCGGGTTGCTCGACGAGTCGGGCAACGATTGCTTCGATGTCCGGCACACTCGGCCCGCACAGGTCGGGTCCGAGATGCCCGACCACTGACTCCTCGTCGGCCGTGGCAACCACTCCGATCACTGGCATGTCCACCGCTGTCATCCAACCCGACTCGAACTCCACTTCGAGTCGGCGCTTCCACTCCGGTGCAGGCGACCGGCGACCGAGATCCAAGTGACCATCCATTCGCAGGTGGCCGAAGACCGTGCGGCCGTCGTCGAAGCGCAGCAGTAGCCACTTTCCGACGGCATCGGTCTCGACGAGTGTCGATCCCGCGAGGTCGAGGTGGACGATACGGGGGTCGCGTGCGATCGAACGGATGCAGCGTTCACCGACGAAGCGCGCGCTGATCCGGTCGGCGAGACGTCGAACGGTGTCACCTTCGGGCATTGATTGACATCATGCGTCGATCGTTACCGGCTTCACACCGCCCTGGACCACTGTGACGCGAGGAGTTGGGCGTCAAAAGGGCGCAAGAGCGACGCTTGGTCGTACAGTCTGAGCGGAGATGATCCTGGTGCTGCTCGCTGTGACTTCAGCACTCTCGTTCCTCTACTACGGAGCCGAGACGCTGTTCGCCGAGCGCCCGCAGGCTGAATTCGAGCGATACGGGCTGCCCAGGGCGCGAGTTTTCGTTGGCTTGATGCAAGTGCTCGGTGCCTTTGGAGTCCTAACTGGACTCGTTGTTCCGCTTCTCGGAGCCGCTGCCGCTGCAGGACTCACCATGATGATGCTGCTCGGGCTCGTTGCGCGAAGGCGCGTGCACGACCCGTTGCGCCTCATGGTCCCCGCCGGCACGCTTGCGCTGTTGAATGCCTTGCTTGTGCTGTTGTTCGTCGCCCAGTAGGAAAGAGCGGAACAGTTGCGTTTAGCTGCGCTGTTCAGCTGTGAGGGCTGAAACACTCGACAGCGTGAGCACACTGATCGCCGGCATTGCTCGCTTGATCGGATCGCCGACCTTAATGTGCATTCCGATCGCACCAAGCATGAACGATGCGAGGCCGATCGAGGCGGGCCGAACAAGCTTGGGCACGAAGAGACCAATCAGCATCAGAACCGCAAGGCCCACCTTCGTGGCACCGACCGCGTACATCTGGTTCTCCGACAAGCCGTACTCTTCGAACTCTTCGCGCATGTTCGTTGCGTCGCCGCCGCGATATCCGGTGTCCTTGTTGAATCTGTTGAACCAGACATTGAGGATCCAGAGTGCTGCTGCGGTCTGAGAGATTCGGCCGATGATGTGCATGAGGTGTGCCTTTGGGAGTGAGCGAAATGTTTAGTGATTGAGGCGTTCGGACGTAAGCATTTTGTCGACGCCGAACATTTTGAGTCTTGCCTGTGTTGCCGTCGATTGGCGGAACGGGGGGGATTCGAACCCCCGGAACCTCTCGGTTCGTCCGCTTTCAAGGCGGGTGCATTCGTCCGCTCTGCCACCGTTCCGCCTACCACGCTAACGGTCGCGTCCGCTGACCGCTCGTTCAAAGGAGTTGATCGATACCGCGGATCACCAACCCGGCTCGGTCGCCGACAACGGTGCGATTGATCCGGATGAATTGCAGGTGGCGAACGACCTGCAAGTCGAGCTTTGCAGCGATCGCATGGGTAGCCCGTTTTGTGGCGGTGGCGCAATGATCTTGCTAACTCCGGCACGGGCGTTGGCCACGAGGCAGGCGAGTGCAGACGCGTCTCGGTCGTCGGTCTTTGCTACGGCGTATCACGCCGACGCGCGGCATGTCGGATAAGAACGTGGTCGAGCCAGTGGGATGGACAACGTCAAGAGGCCTTATTGCCGATGAACGTCCCCTCAAGCGATCAGACCGGTTCGCGTTGGCCGACCCGCCGCTATGCTCGCCAACTCGGGCCTCCGGGTCCGAATGGAGAGGTGCCAGAGCGGCCGAATGGGATGCCCTGCTAAGGCATTGATCCTCCGGGATCCGTGGGTTCAAATCCCACCCTCTCCGCCAACGACGACCGGCACGCAATCACGTGTGCCGGTCGTTTGGTTTTTCGGGCGAGATGTGCTGGTTCTGGAATGCCGTAAATCACGGGACGCACCTTCGAAGTAAATAACAACAATGTCATCTGGATGACAGCTACGTTGCGGTTTGATGACGAATCGAGTAGACATTCGGCACCGAGAGGTTTCGGGCGGTGCAACACCGCCTCCGAAATCGCTCCTCGAGAGCTGACCAAATGATCGACGTTGGGTCCGACAAGGCGCAGGTGACGAGATGAACGGTGACGAACTAAACCCGGATGGCACGCCCACCGGTAACGACTTCTGGGGAACGACTCCCGACTGGACCGATACTGCGCGCCGTCCGCGTGGTGAGCGGTCAGCAGGGCGCGCTGACGTAACCGGAGCGATCAAGAGCTGGTGGAACTCGGCGATGGGAGGAGGGGTCGAGGGCACCAGGGAGCACCGCATCATCGACGCATCAGCAGATCAGCCCGCCGAGCCAGAGTCGGGGATCGACTTGACCATGTTCGATGACCTCGACACCGAGATCCCGTTGTCGTCCAGCGGCCGCGTCGAGGTATCCGACGTCGCGGCGAACGAAGCTGGCCGCGCTCTGCCGATGGACGACCGCCGACTGCTTGACCCCCCGCCGCTCGACCCCACGATCGAGGTCCCCGTGGTTGACGCCACCGCCCCGGCCGCCGGATTCGACGAAATGATGCCTGTCGCGATGGTCGAACGTGACAACGCCCGTAAGGATGCTCGTCGGAACATCGACCCACTCCTCGTGCGAATCGGCGCGGTCGCCGTTGTGACCACCTTACTGATCCCGCTGATGATCGGTCTCACGTCGGGTGACGATGGCGATGACACTGTCGCGTCGGCTTCGATCATTGAAGTGCCGCCGCCGACGCTGGTCGATCCAGTCGCTGATTCGGTGAACGTACCGGTCGACACTGCGGTTCTTGATCCTGACTCGCTCGCCCCAGCCGTCCCGGTGAACCCACCGACATCAGTTGAGTCCACAGGGTCGGCAGAATCTCCAGCAGAGCCGTCCGGTACCTCATCAACCAGAGACGACGGCGATGTCATCACTGTTGGATCCGGAAAGTCTGCTGTGGCGGCGGGCGCCGTCGAAACGTCGGCCTCCGCTGACAAAGTCGCTGACCGAACTCAGAACTGCGCAGTTACCTACGAAGTGCAGCCCCTCGACTTTTGGATTCGTCTCGCAGAAGGTGCGGATGTGCCGCTCGCCGGGATCCTTGAGGCAAACAATGCGACGACAAGCACCCCGCTCTACCCGGGAACGACGATCTGCCTGCCGGCCGGAGCGTCGACCCCTCAACCTGTCCCGGCACCTACGACGGCTGAGCCCACCACCGCCGCCGTCCCAGCCCCGACGACTGCCGTTCCGGCCCCGACGACTGCCGCTCCGACTACCGTTGCACCGTCTTCTGCCGGCCCCGAGGACGTTAAGCAGATCATTCGCGACGTCTGGCCCGACGAACTTGAAGAGCGAGCTCTCGAAATCGCCTTCCGTGAGAGCCGGTACGTGCCGACGGCCAAAAACTTTTGCTGTTACGGCATCTTTCAGATGTACTGGAATGTGCACAAGAGTTGGCTTGCTGACATCGGCATTACCAACGATCAGCAGCTGTATGACCCAGCGACGAACGCCCGAGCGGCGTACGCGCTGTACCAGCGTGCCGGTGGATGGGGCCCGTGGGCCCTGTGACCTGGTCTGAATCTTCGACCTCACCCGTTCTGATCTGAGGTGGAGCGCCCTACACTCAGTAACGCCGGTGGGCATCAGCGCCCGTAGCTCAATGGATAGAGCACTTGATTACGGATCAAGCGGTTGGGAGTTCGACTCTCTCCGGGCGCACCAGATGAGCAGGGGTTTCGCAGCGATGCGGAACCCCTGTCTCGTTTAGGGATCAACGCAGGGACCAGCGAGGACCTCCAAGGCGACCACAGGATCAATAACCACGCAGCGTCCAGCTGGTCGGTAGCAGATCTGCTGAACGGAGATGCACGTTATGGGCGACGACATCGCGGAGAAGACGCGATCGGTGTCCGCCCAACGTCTCAGAAATAAGCCTCTGGTCTACGACACGTCTCAGCTCGAGTCGATCTTGCGACAAGCAGAATGACCCCGCAACAAGCCACCAATCCGGGGCGTCAAGCTCCGGGCACGTGGCGGCCCGGAATCGCAGCCTAGGCAAACTTGTGACTATTGATCGAGCTTGACTAGCGCCTGTGCGGTAGGGTTATCGATTCGAATGGACGTGTCCGCAACCGCCGAGGACCAGGAGTCAAGGTCTAGCGAATCAAGCGAACTCGATAGGACCGCTACACGGCTTCGTGCCGAACGAGGGCTCGCCCCATCCGCCAACAACTGGGGATACAAGCCTCAACTTGACGGGCTCCGTGCCCTCGCTGTTTACCTCGTCGTGGCATTCCACGCTGGATCCTGGCGTTTTCGGGGTGGTTACATCGGCGTCGACTTGTTTTTCGTGCTCTCTGGATTTCTCGTCACGAACGTCATCCTCACCGATATCGCTGGGGAAGGTTCATTGCGATTCCTCCGGTTCTACTCGCGTCGAGCACGCCGTCTCATTCCCGCAG
>Ga0115572_10000486_pt1 | contig 33471 bp, 54 predicted proteins | sample COGITO_mtgs_1206_FD_88681 | JGI IMG/M metagenome (GOLD analysis project Ga0115572, IMG submission 88681) | Pelagic marine microbial communities from North Sea - COGITO_mtgs_120607 | ecosystem: Environmental > Aquatic > Marine > Epipelagic | place: Germany:Helgoland, sampling site Kabeltonne... | reverse complement strand
TAGTAAAACAAGAATAGCTGGGGCTGCGGCATGATACCATTGTACATCTTGGAATGGGATTTTATTCAAACGGCCATAGGATATATCACCGCCATTCATATACCAACCATACCATAGTGTATACAATAAAACAGCGGATGCCGCTGCCCATAATACTTTATAATTAAATCGCTCATTGTTTGATGCCATCCAAGTACCGAGCGTTTGTACTGAATCGTTGGCGATAACTGCGTAGGCAGCAAGTAGGAATCCGATAAGACTCCACATAGTGAGTAGTTCCATTTAATTCTCCTTTTGCTTGACGGCTTTACCCCGTCGCTCGCATTAAAAAAGACAAAGTCTTTACCACTTTGCCTTATAATATTTATTATAGAAATATGAAAGTTTTGTAACAGTACTGTAAAACTTAGAAAAAAAGAGGGACCTAAGTCCCTCCTAAAACCCAAAGGTTTTGTCTCCTTTGTGACACCCATTGTTTATCCGAGTCTAACTCAGCGATATGTAGGCAGCGTAATCGCTTTAGGATTTGCCTATTAGGCTGCAAGACGACAGTCATGCGAAAAAGCAACAAAGCCGATTGGAGCAACTACAATACACTGACCTTCTTCGTCAACGAGTACATCGCTAACTGAAATTGAGTGCATACGTTCTAAGCGCTCAATGTTTTCTTCAGGACCGATGTTACCAATTTGAAATACTTCATTTGCTGAAGCAGCTTCAATATTAGCAACATGAGTATAGTAGTTGTTTACTACGAAAGCATCGTATGCCAATCCACCGATCTTATGTCCTGCGAAATCCATATCCATATCAATCTTTGCCTTTTTGGCAGGAACTGACTCAAAGCTTTGAGTTTCGTTGATTCTGTCAATTTGAGCATCTGTAAGACGGATTTGATAAATTGCGTATTTCATAAGATGATTCCTTTTGTTTACCTTATAGAATCAATCTATACTATTCTGGACTAAATGTCAATAGTTAATTTCATAATGTTGTAGGAAATGGGGGATTACCTATTTCCGGCAGTTCATCAAATACTGTGTTTGCCCAAAGAACTCCATTTCTTATTCTAGCATCAGTCCCATAAGGAAGCACTTGCCCAGTGCAGTTTATGGTTACTGTTTCATCATCATCGTTAAATGTAATACCGCCGTGCAAATTGGCAGGTACAATAATAGTAGGAGAAGCTGTATTCAAATCAACCATCCTAAAAGATAAGTCATCTTCAGTGTACGTTAAACCTTCAGACTGTAACATGCGATTAATACATACAAGTAAAGCAGGTACTAAATAAGATTGAAACTCGTATATTGGATATCCGTTTTCATCGGTTGTTTCTGTATTGATTGCTGCATAAAGAGAGCAGTGTTGTGCCCACTCTTGCACCTGATCATCAGTTACTCCATCAATTTTAACTGGATATTGGATGTACCAAAGCTTGGTCTGAGTTGGAATATTGCTCATAATAATGCCTCGTGTTGATCTGTTTAGTCTATTTATAAAGACTAGTCGTAATGCCCACCAAGTACTGCAACTTTTTTGATTTCTTCGTTAAACATTTCAGCTTCTCTTTGCTTCCATGCTTTTTCAAATCCAGTTTCATAATCACCTAAGCACTGCGACTCATTGTTCCATAATCTTTTAAAGTAGCTTTCATAATAACCTTCAACTGTTTCATCAGGTTCACTCCTAGGAATAAGGTGACCTTTGACTAACCAAAAGTAACGGTTGGCTTCTTTACGTACAAATGGACTGCACATGGTGGGAGCTCCTATATAAACAATGTAATATTATTTATGTTTTAGTGGTACCTACCATGCGCTATGTTAACGGTAACATTCAATAATTATTTAATTTATTTTACAAAGCTTTATTTAAATCACCGTGATTGCCTTCATGTGAAGGTGGTTTCCAACCTGATGGTTTTAACAAATCAGGCAAACCAAAACGATTAGGTCGGCCAGGTTTTACGCCAGGTTCCTTTGCCATGTTAGCTTCGTAAATAGCGTTCCATGCTTTATTAGCATCAACGCCAAATACATCAAGTGTACCTAACGCGAATACACACATATCAATCAAGCCATCAACAACTTCTTCAGCATCTGAATTATTAATAGCCGATAATGTTTCTTGGTATTCTTCGCCAATCATAAGCATCCGAAACATCAGATATTTGCTCATCAGATCTTTATCACCACGATTCTTTTGAAACCAATCATGCACTCCAAATTTGTCATGCATCATATTCATATCGTTTGCCATATCAGTCATTATCTAATAGTCCTTCATTTTTTGCTTGTTGAATTTTATCTTTAATTTGTAGCCGTTTCTTTTTAGCTATCGTAATATATTTGTCTGGCGCATTTTCAGCTTCAAGCGCCTCAACAACAGTATTTTGGTACCGCCAAGCTGCTTCAAGCGTATTGAGTCTTGTGTTAGTCATAGTATGTTCTCCTAAGCAAAGAAGTCCTCGAGTGTATTAATTTTTTCGGCAGACCATCCTATAGCTTCGAGGATTGCTTCTATTGGATTTAGGAATACCTTTTCAAACTGTTTATCATAGTCAATGTAATTTGTCAACTCAAATTCAGGCGGTAATACACCTGGAAACGAAATAATATTTTCTTTAATAGGATTTGGAACTTTCAAGTAAACAAACTTGATCTTTCCGCCGCCTTCAATAATTTCATATCGTTTATCCAACTTAAGTTGCTTTAGGTGATTGTTATATAGAATACATCCGCGTACATGCATCGGGCAACCTTTCTTGTAGGTACCTTTGACAATATACTTACCGATGTTATCAGTACCTGAGTTGCGTCCAATATCTTCAGGTGGTAACTTTTTGAACTCTTGGCGGAACTCTTCAATAAAGTCCTGCATGGCCGTCTCGCCTTCGTTCATAATAACCTTAAACGATTTCTTTAGCTTTTCACGGCATACTTCAGGAGTTGACGAGCGAACAGACTCAAGTCCTGTAACAGAAATCTTCGGCTCTTCGTAATGAACGCCTTCAGAGTTTAGCGTGTTCATAATGTAACGCTTCTTAGCGATGAATACAGATTTATCAGTAATCTTTTCGCGTTTCATACCCATAGCTTGACGATATGCGCCCATCTTTTTAGCAAGATCTTCATAGCCGGCTTCAATAACTGGCTCAATCTTCATTTGGCAAACTTTGTCTAGGAATTCTTCGCCTTTCTTACGGTCAATATCAACAGTTCCAAACGCCGACTCAACAATAGGAGCCATGTCAACATAAATTGAGTCAGTGTCAATATATACAATATAGTCTTTATCGGTTTTCAATATTTTGTTCATATAATCGTTAACAGACTTTTGAGCATATCGGATTGACAATTGACCTGATGTTGTAATTGCTTCAGCCATATCGTTAATATAATACAAGAAGTAAATGTTTGCAGTTGCGCCATATAGAGAGTTCATAGCAATCTTAATAGCCATTTGAGAGTTATGCAACTGATTTGCTTTTCGTTTTAACTTGTCTTTTTCGGATGGGTCAGTTGCATTTTCGAGATCTTGCTCAACCCTCAACATTTCTTGCTTAATAATTTTACGATTACCATAATATTCATCAATGATTTCAGGAATGATACCACGGTGAGTATTTGTAAAGCAAGCGCCGTTAGCTGCAACAGACATGTCTGTTCTTTGACTTTGATACTTACCGTTCAGTACCATATCTTGTGATACGTTTTCACGTTCATCTTCAAGATATGTTTCAGGTGACATATTATATTGTAGCATTAAGTGTGGATACAGCGAGTTCAAATCAAACGATACAATCCAAGGATGCATACCGACTTTAGGATCTTTAACATAACCGCCAACCAATTCACCAGCCCTTTGTCCTGGGCCACCTTTAATTGGGGGAATACGATTTTCTTTAATTAGTTTACGGTATAAGGTTGTTTCCCATATACCCACAGTACCGAAAGCATCGCCGTAGTTGACTCCACCACCGTATGCAACAGTCATAACTAACTGAAGCAAACTTGTTTCATCTTCAAATCTTTGGATCAACCATGTATCTTTAAGATTATAGTCAAGATACAGTTGCGGATTTTGTTCATATAAGTTTGTAAGGTTACCATATTCAGAATAGTCCATTTTCTTTTCGCCAAGAATAACATGAGCAATGTGGTCAAGTTTCCATGACTCTTGTGGACCATATTTGTAGCCAAACTTTTTAAACGCATCCATATAGTCAATCACGGCGATGCCACCGATGCGGTATGAACCCTGTTCTTTACCGAAGAACTCACGGGAATATGGACGAACAGAACGCCAAGGAGACAGTTCTTTAATACGTTCTTCACCTAACAGGTTTTTCATACGCGTTATAATATATTGAATGTCAAAGAATTCAACGTTCCAACCTGTAACAATGTCAGGATAGTCGTTTACCCAAATTTGCAAGAACCTACGAAGTAATGCTTCTTCGGTATCAAACTTCATGAATTGAATATCATCTTGAGGAATGTTAGTCAGAGTTTTTGTCTTATCGTAATCTTTACGTCCAAGCAAATGGTAAGTATCAGATTTGGAAGACTTTATTGCAATTGATGTAATTTCTTTATCAGCAAAATCCATATCAGGGTAGCCGTCTGAAACATCAACCTCAATATCAAACGATACGATATTAATCAATGATGGATCAAATTTGATTTCATCAGGGTATTTTTCTTGAATAAATTGCGACACGTAATTAGTGTTACCGCATATTTCAATACCGTGAACACCTTTATATTGCTCAACAAATTCTTTAGCATCTTTCATACTATCAAATTTCTTAGGAGCAATTGGTTTCTTGTTGAATAGAGATTGATAATGCGAGTCTTGTTTTTGCGTTGTTAAAAACAGAGTTGGCTCATATTTGACTTTGCGTTCGAACCTACGGCCGTTTTCATAACCACGCCACAAAATTGTATTACCAAATCTTTCGACTGATGTGTAAAAGTTAGACATGTGTATCCTTTGAGTGTATAGGAATTATTATAACATAGTGTAAGATAATGTCAACCATTATTTGTGAGATACATCATAAAACCTGAACCCCACCCAATAGGCCATTCGCCAGTCAACCATTCATCATCATACGCCTTTTGCTTATGCTTAGGATCAAGATATCTAATCTTACCATTATATTTAGAAAGTAAATTGTCTCTGATCCACATGAATTGTTTAGGAGCATCTTCAAATACATCAAGATGCCATTCGACTGCAATATGTTTAACGTTATTACATAGGAAATCCCAATTTCTTTCAGTAAAGATACTATACTCCCCACCTTCAATATCAATCTTAAGATAGTCAATATGGTTTATATTGTGTTTATATAGAAATTCTGAAAAAGCCATTGTCTTGGCGTTAGAATCATTAAACGCGTTTAAAGTATGACTCTTTTTAGTTCCAATGAATGCGTTCTCAGGCACAACCGATCCTGGGTTCTCTACTAAATGCGGTAAAACGTTTTTCATAGTTGTGGACAGTAGATCAATGCTAGGCTCCACTGAATATACCTTAGAGGCTCCTAAGTCTAAAGCGCGACACGTAAACATACCTACGCAAGCTCCAAGATCAACTACAATATCGCCAGTCTTAACAGATACCCACCAGTCGTATGTTTCTTTGTGAAAGAATTCTATAAACATTGTCTGGAGGGTTTCAAGATCATTAAGTCCTTCGGTAGACATTGAGTTATTTAACAAAGTCAAGCTGTAACCTCACTAAAGTTTTTAACTTTTTGAAAACGAATATGATTATCAAACTTATCTCCAAACTGATGACCGCGATGGCTAATAACAAATATATTATCATCAGCGTTTAGATTATGTAATGTGTCAATAAGATTTTCAATACCGACTGAGTCAAGAGCGCCATCCAACGTTTCGTCAAGTAGCAATAAATTGGTAGAAACAGAATTTCTTAGTTTCGCAACAGAACGCCAAGCCAACATAATTGACAACGTGATCCTGAGCTTTTCGCCTTCGCTGAACGATGCGTAAGAAAACGCGTCGCGGAACCTTGACTTAATTACTTCATTAAAGTTTTCGTCAAGTTGGAAGTCAACAAATAAATCAAACGCGCCGAGGTACTTATTAATTAGTTTGTTCATAACAGGAATGTATTGACGAATGATCTTTGCTTTAATACCACCATCTCTTAACATTGTTTGGACAACGCTAATTACTTCTTTTTGATTAAACAAATCCTGCTGTTTTATTTCAAATTCTTTTAATTTTGTACTTAACTCTTCGAGCTTTGATGTATCAACTGCTTCAACCTGTTCTTCAGCTTTTGTTAATTCATTCTTATATGATTTCAAAGCATTCATAGATACCTTAATAGTTGCACGATGGTCGCCAATAGTCAAATTAAGTTCAGAAATCTGATCCTCAACGTTTGATATTTCTTCAACTCGCGTTTCGTAGCTTGTTATCTTTTCCAATAACTGTTCAAGACCGCCGTCAAGTTCGCCAATCTTTTTACCTTTATCGGTAATAATAGTTTCTTTGAAATCGTGTTCAATACCCTGTTTACATGTTGGGCAGTTATCGTGATTGTTATAGAAAGAAAGCTCATCATGATGGCTACGAAGTTTAATATCTAATTCTTGTTTTAATTTCTTTGCTTTGTCAATCTTTGCTTTAACTGATTGCTTATCTGTAATAGTTTTAACCAGTTCTTCAATATTTGTTTGAAGCTGTTCTATTGCTTCTTTTTCTTCTTCGACCTTAACCAAATGGCCTGACATTTTTTCACGTACTTTTTCAACTTCATCTTCACGGATCTTACGGATTGAAGCGTTGTGCTCCTTTGCAGAATCAAGCTTTTGCTCTGTAAGATCCATTTGGTAACCAGTTTCAGCAATATTATCTTTATTAATTGATACACGATCTTTTAGCAAAGTATTCATTGTACTAAAGACTTGAATGTCTAACAAATCTTCAATGATATCACGGCGAGTATGAGCAGGCAATTCCATAAATGGAACATAAGTTGCACTACCTAGCACAACGATTTGATTAAACGATTTATAATTTAAATTAAGAATGTTTTGTTCAAGATACGATTGATAATCTCGAGACGCAGCATCTTGATTTATGACTACACCGTTTTTCCATATTTCAAAAACAACTGGCTTAATACCACGACGAACTCTGTATTTGTTTTGACCTATTTGAAAATCAATCTCAACAAGTGTATCACGCCCATTAATGCTATTAATAAGTTGGTTCTTATTGATTTTACGGAAGGCTTTGCCATAAAGACCAAAAACGATAGCGTCCAACAATGTTGACTTGCCGCTACCGTTTGTACCGCTGATTAAAGTTGTTCTGCTTTCATTAAGCGGAATTGTTGTCCAAGAATTTCCAGACGACAATAAATTTTTATAACGGACAGTTTTAAATTCAATCTTCATGCAATCTGCTGCGCCTCAGAATATAAATCATCAATTAACATTTTAATATCTTTCCTATCAACTTTAGTGTCAAGTGAGTCAATGTAACTGTGTAGAATTTCCTTTGTGTCCTTTGTTTCATCAAGGATATCTTCAACACCTTCCGACTCTAAATTAAGACTATCTTCAATAGCTTTTACGTCAGCAGCGCCTGCGTCAGTTAATTTATTAATGAACAAGTCATATATGTATGGATTGGAACGTTCTTTCACAATCACTTTAATATATGCATCTTTGATATTATCAGTATCCAAGGATGCAATTTCTTCAATAGTCATATCAGTATCGTCGTAGTCTATCTTATGATAGATTTGAAACGGATTTAAGATCCATTCTAATTCACGAGTTTCTGTATCAAGGATACGGAAACCTCTACGGCCTTGATAATCAGACCAAGTCATTTCATATGGAGCACCAAGGTATTTTATGTTGCCATATTCTGATGGATGGTGAAAGTGCCCAGAATAAACTTGTTCAAAATGAGTGAACACATCTTTCTGTAAACCGTGGTCATTAATTGCGCCTTTCAACATTTCAAAGCCTTGAATAGCAAAATGACCCATACAAATATTTGCAGATGAGCTTTTCATTATCTCAAGACTTGTTTCCATATTATTTTTTGTAAGCCATGGTACCATAATAACACTAGTTGACCCAAATGTCAACTCAATTGGATTATCTTGATAAATGTTGAAGTTTGAATACTCCTGAAGCAACAGGTTCATTGAGTTAACTTCGTTTGTGTTTGTATAATATACGGAATGGTTTCCAACGATTGCATGATATTCAATATTACGATTTGACAATTGGTCAAAGAACATTTTCTTAGCTCTTGCAAGTGTAACGTAATTGACATATTTACGACGGTCAAAAGTGTCGCCAAGATCGAGTACAATCTTAATATCGTGTTCGTCTAAATACGGAAAAAATACTTCGCTGAAAAACTTTTCTTGATGATCTAGGAATACCTTAGAGTCACCTCGTACACCGAGATGCATATCTGTAATAATTGCTATTTTCATTATTTCTTTTTCTCTTTATCACGAGTTAATTTATCCTCGAAGTCTTGAACAAATGCATTCATATAATCAGCATTAGTATTCAAATTGAGAACTACTTCGTCACCAACGTAAGTTCCGCCTGATGCAATCATACTCTGCGAAGATTTAAAACGAATATACATTTGCTTCTTTTCTTTTTGAATGCGTCGTAAAAACGCGTACCAAATGATTTGTGTAAAGTATGCAAATGGATTCTGCGATTTTTCAGGATTAAAGTTATTGATATATTGTAGACAGTTTTCAATACCGTCTGATATCATATCTTCTTTGTATGAATAACCACTGAAGTTTGGTTTTGTCGCGAGTCTTGTTGCGATTTGATAAATGCATTTGCCAATGTAATCAGGTACGCGTGGTACTATTTCACCTTGGTCTTCTGCTTCGACACAATCTTTTTTATAATTGATTAACGCTTCTAGTAGATCTTTGTTGTTTACGTAATTCCGTTTGCGAGGTTTCGCCATGGACGGTGTCCTCCTTTATTGTGGTTATATTAATATAGTATTCTAAAAATACTAATATGTCAACTACTTTTTTCTAACATTGCGTGCTGATACAAAAGATGGTTCTTCTAGATCACGCAGCTCATATACAAAAAATTCGTTAAGTAATTCTATCCATTGATCTTTTTTGATACGATTAAGAAAAAATCCTTTGTAATGCTCTCGGTGTTCTACACCCCAAGTATCATCTTCGTAATGGTCAAACGTCGGGGGAACATTCTTTTTATGGTCTGACAAGTCAATATGTATTGCGCCTGTGCCTTCATCGTCTATCTTATTATACATCCCAACAAGAGTATCGAATACTTCGTCCTCGGTTATATGTTCTAAAACGGAATCACACCTAAACTGTTCTGCCATAAAGTAAGAAGGCATATCGTTTCTGATATCATCAATCACATACATATCATGTAAACGAAACGAATATTCATGTTTCTTTATCCAAACGTTTTTAGCCGTTTGAGTATATCCTGCTACAAGTAAATCTATAAATTCTTTTGACGCGTTGTGCTTAATCGGTCTACGATCTATTCCAATATACGGAACATCTTTTGGAACTGGCCAATATTTTTGTTTATGAATATATTGTTTTAAATCATATCCACAGCCAAAGTCTATATACATTTTTTTTCCTTTTTACAAAAATATTGGTTGACATACTCTGAATACTGTGTATAATAGACTTATGTCTCTATAAATAATAATTAGATATTAACTGTATAGATCTTATATGGGAATTGTTCAGAACCATAAATCTCAATACGTTTACGGAAATGTTTGAGAGTATAGTTTTCAAACGATCCTACTGATAGGTCGTCAGTAATATCATACAACGTAGCCTTATCTGCGTCGTTACCTTTCCTAAGAGTCCGCCCGATTGATTGAAGTACTTTGATTTCAGATTTAGAACCAGACGCAAAGATTACGTTATCCAATTTCTTAAGGTTAACACCAGTTGAGAATACACCATACGATGCAAGAATGTCATGTTGCTTAATTGGATCATTTTCAATCATATGACGAATACGTTCACGTTCTTCACCTTTTGTTGCGCCATATATAAAATGTAGTTGACGATCGTCTCTCCGAAGAAGTGGCTCTAATATCTTACCATGTTTTTCAACCAAATCAAACAATACTAAGTTATTTTGATCTTTAAGAGACCATAACAAATTGCGAATGAATATGTTTCTTTTTTCGTTATTAACAATAAACTCTCTTTCAGCTGGGTACTTTTTCTGAGTTTCTTTAACTTGTTTGAAAGCGTCTTTAAACTTTTTACGGGTTTCGTTATTATGAGAAAGAACAATTGCTTTGATGTTGAAATCTGCAACTGTCCCGCTTTCAATTAAATCCTTAGTATTAACAAAGCGACGAACAGGACCAAAGCAACCTTCAAGAACAAGTTGGTGTGTTTTGCTTTCCTCAGTTTTTAGTGTACCTGTAAATCCATGTCGGTAATAACATTCGTCTAAACCTTCCATGATTTTTTGCAAAGACTTAGCTTGGAACAAGTGAGCTTCGTCTCCTAGTGCAACTTTAAATTGAGAGAACCAATCCTTTGGCTGTTTAATTAGTGATTGCCAAGTACTTATAACAATAGGAGCTGAAGTATTCTTATCAACGCCACCTTGTATTTTATAAATCAAACTAGGATCGCAACCATAGTCTTCGAAGTCACCAGCCATCTGATGAACAAGACCAATTGTAGGAACAATGATTAAGGTTCTATGACCATAAGTTTCATAATAATGTTGTTGCATAAGATAAATGATTAATGATTTACCTGATGAAGTTGGAGATAACGATAATGATCTGCGGTCTCTCAACGCGCTAACAATATAATCGTTTTGATAATCTCGAGGCTCGAATTTACAGTTTATATCTTTAGCAATTTGATAACCATAATCATCAGGAATATCATCGCCGTGTATAAGATCGTCATCAGCATTAATTTCATAACCTCTGTCTTCGCAAAATTTAACTAAGTGTTTCATTAAACCTACATAAAGAGTTGGACGCATTGGCTGATACAGGCGTATCCAACCATCCCACATACGATTTTTGTATGCAGGAGTAAATTGATAATTATTTGGTCTAAATGAAAAGAATTGCTGGATTTCTTGGCGAGTCCCAGGATCTGCGGTTACTTTCAAATAAACAGCATTAATCTGTTCAACATTTACAACGTCAGTCATATAATCCTATACTTCAATATCTACGAATTCACCTTCAGTAACAGCAGGTAAAATCTTATCTCCATTTGGAGCATATCGCAATACCGCTTGTTGTCTGAGTATATTTATCTCTTCTATCCGCTCTTCGATTTCCTTAACTCGATGGCTAGCAATCTCAGCTCGAGTGGCAGCTTCAACAACACGAACACGTTCTTTTTCCAAAGGCGGTAAAATGTTTTCGCTATTAGGATACACCATCGGATGCCCATACACGTTATTAATTTCTGTCATTAGTATTCTCCAGCTTGAAATTTCATAATGTCAATTATATTTTTGATAATGAAATTGCGGCTATGTATTGTCTTAACGATATCTTCCAGGTAGTTTGCTCGTACCGAATGATAATCTATTTTAAGACTTAAGTTTATAACATCTTTATCACTCTGAATATATTTATCCATATCTTGGCGAATAACTTTTTTCTGAAATGGTCGCCATCCGCGGTCATGTAGATCTTCTTCTGCCATGGATCCATCAATCCATTCGCGCTTTGCCATTTCAAGTTCTTTATAATCATACCGAAGCTTTTTTACTTTTAGTGCTTCCTTATAATATAAATTATAATACTTACTATGCAATTCAGGAATTCGTTTTGATTCACCCATAAGGTTCGTTTCGTCAATCTTAGAATCTTTTGACCACAGCTCGCTGATATCATCAGTGCTCATACTATACTCCTCTAGCTTATACTGCTATTCTACACTAGAATTAGTGGAATGTCAACAATTATAATTGAGTGATTGTGAAACCGTTATGACGGAATGTCACGGTTACTTCAGGATTAACGATATCACCAGGTGTAATATCTAAACTGATTGGAGAAATAGTAAGTGGGAAAGCATCTTTAAACCTAAACTCAATATTTGGGTTCTTGTGGCTATTCGTCATGATAATTACAATATCTGACTTCAATCCATCTCTTGATTTCTTTAAACGATCGAACTGCGCCAAATTTTCAGGAGTTGCAAGACCTTCCATCCAATTTAAAATTTCTATATAATTATCAAGGTTTTCATTGAGGATAAAACTCAAGTCAAGTTCAGCATATTCAAGATGGTCAGGAACTTGATAGATATTTTTCAATGGGTTAGGAGTTGTAACCGCGGACATCGAAATCGAAGGCAAGATAGCCCGTTGTGTTGTAAATACTACATTTGGTATTCTTTCAATAGACACCAAAAAGGATGTTGGATTCAAATAATTTGTCTGCATGTTCATTTTCCTATTTACATTCTGTCCCGAATCAGTTAGTATAGATATTTATAATAAATAGAGTAACCGGTAACAGAAACAAGGATCTGTATGGACAACGACGACATTCCGCATAAATGGGATGATCCGTGCGATGATTGTACTCATTGGATTTGAGTATACTATATAAAATGGAGTAAATATGTCTGAACAATTTAAAATCTTAACAGCTCGTCAACACGTTCGTGAACGGATTGGTATGTACATGGGATCAAGCGCCCGTGAACCTATTGAACGTTTTATGATGGGCCAATGGGATAGAGTTGAATACGTACCAGCTTTATCAAAAATGATTGATGAAATCTTAGATAACTCAATAGATGAAGCAATTCGCACTAATTTCAAATATGCAAATAAAATTGACGTGTCTATTAAAATGGACAACTCAATCACCGTAACAGATAACGGACGTGGTATACCACATGAATTGGTTTATGATGAAACTACAGGAAGCAAAATATCGCAAGCGACAGCAGCATGGACGCGTGTTAACGCAGGTACATCTTTTGACGATGCGCGAGTAACCATCGGAACGAACGGCGTAGGATCTGCGGCGACTAATTTCTTGTCTGCAAAATTTACAGGCAAAACATGGAGAAATGGTAAATGTCAAATCGTTCAGTGTACTAACGGTGCTGAGTCAATCAAAGAAAAAGTATCAGACAAAGCAGGTAACGGAACTGAAGTTTCATTCATTCCTGACTTTGAATTATTTGAGTGTAATAGCCTAAATGAATACGATACGATTTCTTTAGTTGAAGATCGTCTTATCAGTTTGCAAATGGCCTTTCCTGAGATTACATTTTCGTTTAATAAGAAACGGATTAAAGTTAACGATCTTAAAAAATATTCTAAAATGTTTGTAGGTGACCAACCAGCAATTATTGAAAAGTCTGATAACTTATCATTTTTTATTGCGCATTCGTCAGATGGCTTTCGTTCAAATAGTTTTGTAAACGGTGTTAATACTCGCCAAGGCGGAACATATGTCGATTTTGTAATGAATAGCATTGTTGAAGAATTATGCGTTATGATTAAACGTAAACATAAGATTGAAATTAATCGTAATCATTGTAAAGCTAATCTTACATTTGTTATGTTTGCTCGTAACTTCACTAATCCTAAATTTGATAGTCAAACCAAAGAGCGTTTAACAAACCCAACAGGAAATGTTAAAGAACACGCTAATGAAGCTGGTATTAAGGATGCCGTATTCTTTGCTCGTAAAATCTTAAATACGCCTGAGCTTATTGATCCAATTATTGAAGCACAGCTTGCTCGTAAAATTGCTGCCGATAAACGTGCTGCCACACTTGCTCAGAAAGGTCTACGCCGCGTTAAAGTTGCAAAACATATTGCTGCTAATAAATCAAACGCGACTCTAAAGATCGTTGAGGGCGACTCTGCTATGGGTTTCTTACTTAAGGTTCGCGATGCTAATAAGGTTGGAGCATATCCACTTCGAGGCGTCATTATGAATACGTGGGATATGAAACCTGCTGATGTATTAAAGAACAAAGAACTCTCCGAGCTCGTTGCGGTTTTAGGACTTGATATTACTAATCCTAATAGCGTTGACAATATGACATATGAAAGCGTTGCAACTCTAACTGATGCTGACCATGATGGTATTGGTCATATTAGTCCATTGCTGATTGCATTCTTTTTCAAATTCTGGCCGCGCCTATTGACCGAAAAACGTGTAAAGATTACTCGTACACCTATGATGATATCAACGTTCAAAGATAAGGTTATCTGGTTTTACGATTACGATAGTGCAAATGATCATAAACAAAAAAATCCAAATTGGAAACACCGTTACATTAAGGGCCTCGGTTCATTAACTGAAAACGAATATGATAGTATTATTAACGATCCGCAATATGATACGGTTACAGTTGACGATGCAAGTATTTTCCAAATGATGTTTGGCAAAGACTCATCTTTACGTAAGGAATATATGTTTGCATGATAGAATGGTATGATATATTAGCCGCAACTGTTTGCGCTTGGCTAATGCTAAACTTCTTCTTCTTTCCAATGATTGGCCCTATTATATCATATAGTTTGTGGGAAGCTTGGAAAGTGTATTGCAATTATCGGTTGACATCTACACTCAAATAGTGTAGAATATATAGAATCACAAAGGAAATATAATGAGTATACTTGATTTTGCAAAAGCAGAAAAAGAATATCCAATTTCATCTGTTGCGAAAAACGAATGGCTTTCGTTTGCTATGTACACAGTTGAAAGTCGTGCTATTCCAAATATGATTGACGGATTGAAACCTGTTCAGCGTTTCTACTTATATTCATCAATCCTAAATTCTAAAAACGATTTCAAAAAGGTGTCTGCGGTTGCTGGTATTATATCAGACTACGGATACAACCACGGTGAAGCAAGCGCAGCTGGTGCCGGTCAACTTATGGCTGCAGAGTGGAACAATAATGTCTGCTTAGTTGAAGGACGAGGATCGTTTGGTACTCGGTTAGTTCAAGAGCCTGGTGCAGCTCGTTATGTTTACACTCGTTTACACCAAAACTTCAAAAAGTATATTCGTGATTTAGATCTATCTCCACAACATAGTGATCCTGAACACGAACCTCCTTCGTTTTATATTCCAGTTATTCCACTCGTGTTGACTAATGGAACTAAAGGTATCGCAACTGGTTTTGCTACAAACATATTACCTCGAAGCGCTGATGCACTTTCTCGTGCCTGTCGCGAATATGTGACGTATGGTAATATATCCAAAAGGCTTCCAGTGTCCTTTCCGGACTTCAAAGGTACCGTAAACTATGACAAAACTGATGATAAATACACAGTTCTTGGTTGTTTTGAAAAGAAGAGTAAAACAGTATTAGAAATAACTGAAGTACCATATGGCTTTGACAGAGAAGGCTATGTTAAGGTACTTGACAAGTTAGAGGAAGACGGAGATATCGTTTCTTATGAAGATCTTTGCGATAAATCTGGTTTTAAATTTGAAGTTAAACTAAAACAGAACAGCTCATCAACGTGGACTAACGTAAAAATTATTTCAAAATTTAAACTATCAAAGCCATTAACTGAAAACTTAACAGTAATTGGATTTGACGGAAAGCTGCGTGAATATAAAGACGAACGGCAACTCATCAAAGACTTTTGTGAATTTCGTATGGGTGTTCTTCAGCAGCGTATTGATTTGCGCAAGAAAGAAGCTGAAGAAGAAATGCGTTGGCTGAACGTTAAAATGCAATTCATTCAAGCAGTACTTGACAATCGTATTGAGTTTAAAGATCAAAAGAAAGCTGACGTAGCTGAGCAGATTTATAAACAAACAGATGCAGTACGCAACCTTGACGATGTTGACCGTTGTCTCCGTATTAATATACTAAGTCTTACACAAGAAATGGTAAAAGCATTAGAAAAAGAAATCAAAGAGGCTGAAAAGGATCTTAAGTTTTGGACCAAGACAACACCAACAAAACAATTCACAACAGATCTTGACGAGTTGGATTCATAATGTACTATGTTAGCTATGGAAAACCAAGATGGATATCTAATGAACTTATGGATAAGGCTGTATTATTTGCGTCTGACTTCCTTGAAATAGATGAGTCAGTTGAAATAGATTTTTGCGGCGAGTTTGATAACGAATGCGCTGGATATTGTGACTACGATGAAGAAGATGGTATAACATTATTTGTTAATCCAAAACTTAAAAAGAAAATGGTAATCACAACACTCTTTCACGAGTTTGTCCATGCAAAGCAATACATAAATGGTGAGCTTGAAATAGGAGAAGGCAAAGCGCCATCACGTTGGAATGGCGAACCATTTGACGGAGATTACTATTCTTTACCGTGGGAAAAAGAAGCATACGAATTAGAAACAGTAATGTCAGACATATTTTTTAATGAAGTATTTAAATAACTATTGACATTCTATCGCGAATCAGATAGTATAGTTCTATAAATGGAAGGAACTATACATGATTGAACTTATTGTAATTGCCGAACGTCTTCGTAGTTTATCTCGCCGTGCTGATAACTTTGGTAAATCACGGCAGGAACTCCTTGAAGAAATTATTATGATTGCTGAAGATTATGAAGATCGCGCTGAGCGTCTTGAAATGGCTCAAATTGTTGAGGCTCAAACAGTATGATATTTTCTACTTCGTTGGTAAAAACCCAAGGCCATTGGGCTGTTGGCACAGAATGGCAATATGCTAAAGGTACGGTAAAAATGCATAACGAAGGTTTTAGTTGCTCATGCAAAAAGAAACCACGTAAAGCGTGTAGTCATATTCGTAATGTGAAGCTACGATTGCATGGAACTTTTGATGAATATTATAAGGAGGCTGCGTGATGGGAGCTTTTATTGGATGCAGTGTTTTCTTTATTACATTGGTAGCTGTAACAGCTGTATACGAAACATTTTTTTTAAAGGAGAAATAAATGCCTAACTGGTGTATGAACGATGTTCTTATTAGTGGACCTAAAGAAAAGATTACTGATCTGTATAATAAAATAATGGATACAGGTGGTCTTTTAGAAGTTATATCACCTCAAGAAGAGTGGGGAACCAAGTGGGATGTAGATCCTGAAAATCTTGAAATTGAAATTGAAAAAGAAGAAGGCTCAATTTCAGGTACCGTGGACAGCGCATGGAGTCCTCCTGTAGAAGCATTTAAAACCTTTTTGAACAATAACCCAGAGTGTGTTGCTGAACTTAGATATTATGAATCAGGTATGGAATTTATCGGAATGTTCATTGACGGCAAAGATGAGTATTTTGAATATGATTCAAACGATATTAATTCGTTAGACTCAATTCCTAAAGATCTTGTAGAACACTTTAATCTTGAAGAAGAACTACAAATGAACTTTGATGAAAGTGAAGAAATTTGGGAAGATGAATATTAAAGTAGATAATTTAGATGATTCTTTAACAAAAGACTTTGTGAATTTTTGTTGTAAAGAACTTAATATAAAACCTTACAGTATTGAGGTTGTTGGTGCTGCGTATTTAGCAGGTAATAAAAGAACAGGAATGTGTATAGATCTTGATGAACAAAACTATATAATAATGACTGCAGTCAAAGATCGTACTCTTACTGAAATATATACCACAGTTGCTCATGAAATTGTTCACATCAAACAATACATGGAAAATAATCTCGGTAAATTACTCGACAGCAACAAACCAAAATACGAAGATCGTTGGTGGGAAAAGGAAGCAAGAGAAAAAAGTTTGGTTTTTGTGAAAAAATTTGTTGACATTCTTGATAGAATCAGATAGATTATATATATCAAATGGAAAAAAGGAATCACCATGAACATAACATTTTTTGAACAAACGCCTCAACAACGTGTAGTTGCTAACTTTGGCCGTAAAATGATGTGGTTTTCTGAAAGCGGAGAAAATATGAATGTGCCTTTGGCAATTCTAAATGCGTTTTCAGATGTAGGAGAACATCTTGCAGAAACAGCTTCAACTAAAGGTTTAAACGAGGCGCAGTTATTGACTATTAAATACGCTAAAAAGGTTATGAAATAATGTTTAAGTTTGGTAAAGATTTAGATCTCGAAGAAGAGTTTAAAGAATTTAAAGTTATTGATTGGATGTTTGACACTTTTGATGCGCAAGAGCGTGAAGAAATACAAGACATGTCACGCCAGATTGCAATGAATAAATATCTCGAAGCATATGATACAGCAGAAATAGATATTAGCTTTGCAAGTGACGGTTCGTCAGAGCCATTTGAAGAATGGGATTTTAGTAGTGAATATGTTGATTGAAATAATTCTCCCTAACATTGTTTTTTGGTGTGTATACGGCTGGGTTTGTTATTTACCCTACAAAATCTTTCAAAACGCAATAGACAACCATAAAGGATATAACAATGTCTAAGTTCATTATTACAGCAAGCTTATTGTTGGCTGCAACAACTGCAACCGCAGACACAAAAATGGTTGGTGTACAAGATTATTACGCAACTCAAGTTATTTCTGAACCTTACTCTGTCAAGGAATGTTATACTGTAGAGACCCCGATTTATGGCAGACAGCAAGGCGGTGACGCTGGTGCTGGCGCTTTAGGCGGTATGATCCTCGGTGGCATCCTTGGCAAAGGCCTGACCGGTGATGACGGAGGCGCAGCTGCAGGAGCTGTCCTTGGCGGTATTATTGGCGCAAATGAAGCGCAAAATAGTACTAAGCGAGTCATCACCGGTTACAGGCAAGAACGTAAGTGCGATAAGGTAACAAGATACCGCGATAAAACGCGTCGTGTTTATGACTATTCAGTTGTCACCTTTAAACAAAATGGTAGAACATACGAGCTACAATTTATTGATGTAACAAAGTGATAGGTCTCTTAGCTCAGCTGGATCAGAGCAAGTGCCTTCTAAGCACTAGGTCGTAGGTTCGAGTCCTACAGAGATCACCATAAATGAGGGTGTGGTGAAATGGTATCACGCTGGTCTCCAAAACCAGAAGCAGGAGTTCGATTCTCCTCACCTTTGCCAAAATATACTCGGTGTAGCTTAGTATGGTAAAGCGCCTGGTTTGGGACCAGGAGACCGTAGGTTCGAGTCCTACAGAGATCACCAATACTCGCATGTTGGAATTGGTAGACAATGAAGACTTAAAATCTTTTGCCTTAGGGCGTACCGGTTCGAGTCCGGTTGCGAGTACCAAATAATATTCCTCTAGCTCAATTGGTTAGAGCAGAACGCTCATAACGTTTTGGTTACAGGTTCGAGTCCTGTGGGGAGTACCAAATAGAAAGAATGATTAAATGTGGGCCCTTATCTTTATATACTTTTACGATACTATACCTTATGCCGAATTGGTAACAACTCATTCTACGATGACAGAATGTTTTTACGCCCGTAAAGCTCTTAGTGATGATGTAGGAAAGGGTGGAGGTTATTTCAAACTAGGGCAACAGGCTTTATGTATTAATTTAAATGAAAGATCAATATAATGTATAAAACAAATGATATTGTTACAGTACTAACAACCAACGGTGAATATGTTGGAAAATTAGTATCACAAGATAACGATAAGGTGGAACTTAAAGATCCTAGGTTTGTGTCTATTAGTGACCAAGGAATGGGATTTGCAAATGGTATTTCTATGACAGGCCACGCAAATCCAAAAGAAGTTACTCTCTATAATATTTCATGTATTATGGAAACAAACGAACAAGTACAAGATGCGTATCGTCAAATGACAAGTGGACTTGTAACACCAAAAACAAATCTAATTGTATAGGAGAAAGAAAATGGAATTACGAGATCAAATGATAGCAGCTCTAAAAGACCACGCGCGCGCTCATATCGAAAAACATCGTATGAATGTAGAAATTTATTTGCGGAACCCAGTAGGAGTTGGCGAGCATTCAGAAGTTATGGAAGAAATTGAAAAGCAGCTTGACGAAATGGCTAAGTATGTAGACCAATTGGACATGTTAAATAATTATTTATAATGGAGCCAAAACTAAAAGGATTTCCAAAGTGCTACGTTGTTAACCTTGAAGAAAGTGTTGAACGTAGAGACTATATGAATTCCGAGTTTAATAGACTCGGTTTAGATGGAACCGTCCTACAATACAAAAGACTTGAAGACAGCGATTTAAAGATTGTTGGCAACCGTGACACCTTGGACATACTACCATTAGGTGCTACTACTTCTCATCTCCTGACCATTAAGTGGTGGTATGAAAATACTGATGATGAACAAGCCGCATTCTTTGAAGACGACTGTGACTTTAGCACTATTCAACATTGGAACTTTGTTTATGAGGATTATGTTAAGGAGTTTGGCGTATTGTGGGATGGTCTCCAACTTTGCTGCATGCACGAAGGCTGGGCTGTTATGTATCCGCGCCACCGCAACGGCCACGATCATGGACTTCAATGCTATGTAATTAAGCGCCATTATGCTAAAAAAATTATAGACTATTATTTTGTAAATGATAACACAATACATTTTAAAATGCCGTATGTATTAAAGAGTGAAGATAGTAAAAAGTATAAACCTACTATAGAAAATGTTGTATATGGATTAGGCACTTTCTATATTCACCCGTTATTTAATCATAACGTACCAAAATTTCCATCAACAGTTCACGATCCAAATTCACAACATTTAAAAGATGTTGCTAATCACGCATATGGATATGTTAAACAGTGGTGGGAAACCAAAGGAGGAACTGGTAACCTTAATGAATTATTTACTTATGAGTGGTGTTGTCCACCACCTCAAACATTTTCCCAAGTCATGCATATTGATAGGTAGTCTTGCAGGCTGTTCAATACTTTCTGAAGAACACGATTTATCACACCCTGATTATATAAAATTAGGTGCTGAATACATAGGATATTCAGAAACAGAGCATCGCTCTGATTTGAGAAACTTTCTAAAAGTAGATCCTGTCAACACAGAATGGTGCGCAGCATATGTTAATGCCGTGCTTCGTGATTCTGAAATACCTGGTTCCGAAACAGTATCAGAAAATCCATATATGGCAAGAAGCTTTATGGATTTGGGATATAAAGTTAATACTCCAGAACACGGAGACATTGTTGTCTTAAAGCGAGGAGAGCCTTGGGAAGGACATGTCGGTTTTTATCTTGACCTTAAGATTATAGGCGGAGATGTTTATTATCAAATTCTTGGCGGTAATCAAGATAACTCAGTGTCAATTAAATTATTTAGAGCTGACCGTGTTGTAACAGTTAGAAGGTTAATACTATGAAAGTATTAGTAACAGGTGCAACAGGTTATATTGGTAGTCATATTTGCAAACAATTAAAAGAACACGGTCATGAAGTGCATGGCTTTGATTTGAACATACACGGCGAATATAACAACGTTGAAAAGTATTGCGATAAGTTTTGGGTACAAGACCTCATGGATCATTGGCTTATGGGTTGGGGTGACGCGGTAGTTCACCTTGCAGGCCGAAGTGTTGTTCCACAATCACTAAAAGAACCATCTGCGTATTACCGTACTAATATAATGGGTACAAAAAATGCTGTTGAAAAGCTCAGAACAGAAAATTTTATATTTGCAAGTACAAGTTCTGCGTTTGAAATGGCTTCTCCATACGCAAGAAGTAAGGTAGGAGCAGAAGATGTAATTAAGGAGAAAGCAGATGGGTATACTATTTTTCGCTTTTTTAACGTCAGCGGTACTGATGGTGTTAACCGCCAACTTGGTGTGGCTTCCCATCTTATCCGTGTTGCTGCTATGGTGGCTGCTGGCAAAATTCCCAATATTAAGGTCTTTGGTAACGATTATGATACTAGGGACGGTACTTGCATTCGCGATTATATACACGTTAGTGATCTTAGCCGTTCTATAATTAATGCGGTTGAAGCTGGTCCTAGCAATACTCCATACGAGTGTTTAGGTTCTCAAAGCGGTTGGACTGTACATGAAGTACTTGATACAATGGAAAGAGTTACAGGCGTTAGTATGAACCGTGAAATCGTTGGCAGGAGATTGGGCGATCAAGCTGCTGCAGTCGCGACTCCGTCAACATTATGCAAATTAACTAAAACATTAGAAGATATGTGTTTAGACCAATTTACTTTAGAAATGAATAATCCATGAAAATACAAAATATTGCCTTGTTTCCAACGAATGTAACTCACGCACAACATGAGGTTAGCAAAGAAGAACAAGATCTTTGGTTTGATTTGTATTTAAAACATTCTAATGAAGATGGGAGAACTCATGACCTTTTAGGATATGAACAAATCCAATTAGAGCCAAGCCTAGAAGGTTTCTTTAAGCATAAAGTAATGCCGAGTGTACGTGAATATTTCAAAACGTTAAGTGTTGACTCAAACAAGTTTAACGTCCATATAACTAAAACTTTCTTTAACGTTGTTGACGATAACGGAATCAATAAACACAACCACGAAGAAAACCATATATCATTTACTTATTATCCATATATAAAACCAGGAAAAGAAAGAAGTATTATATTATATGATACTAAATCTTGCCATTCAAACGAAATAAACACAAGTTGGTTTTTTCATTATGTTGATAAATGGACTGAAATGAATTGTACTAATTTTTCTATACCAGTAGGTCAAGGTTCTATGCTTATTTTTCCAAGCAATATGAACCACGATATCACAAAAGAAAAACATGAAAGTACAGTTATAAATTCGTTTAAAACTAAAGAGGATTTACTTGAAAGCCGGTTTTGTGTTGCAGGTGATATGATCATTACAAAAAAACCAGAAGCAAAAGTTTATATGAGAACTTTATCATCTCCTGAAAATTGGAAAACATTTGGTTGACATTCTAAAAGAATCAGTATAAATTAAATATATCTAAAGGAGAATAGATATGGATAAGCAAGCTGAAATAGCTGCAGAGTTAGCAATTGATATTATGATGAACGGTTTTCATCAGCCTTTAGTAAATGGTAAAGCTAATGCAGAAAAAATTGAAGACGAAATAGTTAAAGGTATATATGCTCGTGAAATAAAAGACGTTAATCAAGAAACGGTTAATATGGCAGTTATGTTTGTTAACGATATAATAAAAGAGTTTGGAGAATTAGATGGGTAATTATCAAATCAATCATAAAGAAGTTACCTTGGAAGGTCATACGTATTTTATTCCTTCATACGCGTTACGACGCCCTGCAGCAGAAGTAATGATAAATGGATATCGTTATGAAGCAAGGACACACGAGTTTGTTGTTGGAGTATTAAAAGATACTAAAATGTCTATGATCCATGGTGGTACGTTCTTTGGTGATATGGTTCCAAATTTTTCTGTACATTGCGAAGGTACATTATATGCCTTTGAGCCGGTATTAGAAAACTACGTTCTTACGAGACGTTGCGTTCAAGAAAACAATTTGACTAATGTTATGTTATTTAATGCAGCTATGAGTCTTGAAACTGGTTACGCGTATATGCAAACATTTGACAATGGCCACATGGGTGGCGCATCACAAATTACAGAAGATGACAATAAGAAAACGCAATTAGTTAATACGATCGCAATTGATGATTTGGCTATTAAAGAATTATCAATTATGCATTTGGATTTAGAAAACCATGAGCCTCCTGCAATCAAAGGAGCAAAGAATACAATAATGCAAAATGAACCTATTGTAATTATGGAAGACTATCATGATAAAGCTGGTGATGTTCTTAAAGAATGGGGATACGAATATATTGGACAGCTAAAGTTTTCTCCTCATAATTGGTTAAATATATGGTCAACAGAAAAGTTTAAAGATGTCGCAACCAACAATTTACAAACACAACCATAAAGAGTTTTTAAAACTGCAGCGGTTTAAGAAAGAAAGTCTTAAACTAAAACGAATGCGTAAAAAAGATTTGAAAAAATATGCCCTTAAAAATAATCCAATTCATAGCTAATTATTCAAACTCCGCCAAGCTGTTAGATAAAGAAATAGCAGGTAAAGATTTTGGAGTTGATATTGAAAAGGTAGACATAATGAGAAATGTCGGGCTTGCAGACAGTTACGGCGTTAAAACCTTACCATGTTTTGTTTTGCTAAAAGATGGTGTTGAAATTGATAGAGTTCAAGGTACAATCCCGCCGCGTTTAATAACTGAAATGATTAATCGCCATTCCTAAAAAATATATTGCAATTTCTAACGTGATTAATGTTTCTTTTATTACACGCTTTCTTTTGTATATCGGAGCTTATTTTGTCTCTACGATATCCACGCTTTTCCCACTCGTCAATCCATTCTCTTTCATGCCTTTCAGCAATATGGCCATGACCGCCTTGCCCAGGTCTTGCAGCTGAAAACAAAACGACGCGTGGATTTTTAGAAACAAGATAGTCAAATATTTCAGCATGGAATTTTTTGTCAATATGTTCCATAACTTCAATAGACACAATTGCGTCATAAGTTGGTAATATTGGTGATGGTTCAGGATCTTTAGTTATATCCCAAACAATATTTTCACAACCTTCATTTTGAAACATATTAGGATCCATCGGTGCAGGTTCTACACCATGAACGATTGGAATACCGGAATTGGACATATAATTACAATAATGCCCAATTCCGCAACCAAACTCAAAAACTGAAGTTGGTTTAAATTTATCTACAAAGGATTTTATCATACCATCGTCAAAGTTATTAGGATACCATTTTTTATGGTCTTCAAAAGTCCAGTGCGCCATGGTTTATTCTTTACGCCAGATTGTCCATGCTCCCCAAGCAATTGCTGCATAAGCAATCATTTGAGTTAGCGGGCTGAATACAATAATGGCAGCACCAGCGGCAACCATTAAAATTCCGTCCATGCTTGAACGTTCTGTAAGTTTTGATTTTAACCAATTCATTTTTTGGTCTCCTTCTGTTTTATTACTTTTGTTTTAGATCCAGCTTCTAGTGCGCGCAGCCTCAATTCCAAATCATCAATTTTCTTTGTGACTTTAGGATAGCGTTTACGCCAAGCTTCAGGATCATCTTGTAGCCAATCCCAACCAAAACGGTCTACTAAATAATCTAAAAATGCGTCAAACTTTGACATCAAATAAAGTGCTGCGTGTGTATTTCTGAACCATGCCAAAAATGCTGCGCCGATTACTGATCCGCCGATAGCTGTATATATCCACAGCGTATCACCAAACATTCTAGTTAACATTTCCATTTTATCGTTCCTTAATGTTTATGAGTTCCATCTTCATGTGTATGACCGTGGCCAACATATGACCATATAGCCCATCCACCTAAACCAACCGGTACAGCATGTAATAATAAATGCAAGATAAAAAGTATTGTACTTATAGCATAAGTTATATGTGCTGCTTTACTATGAAAAAATTTGTCGAATAGTTTAGCCACCGAAAGTACTCATTATCATTGGACCAAAGGCTGTTGCAACAAAACCTAGTATTGCAATAGCTATAAGACCAAGAATAAGCCATTTTGCTTTGAAGTCATCAACCCTCATAGCAAATCCAATAACTTCGTTGTTCATTATTCTAAAACTTAAATCAAAAGTTCCTTCTGGTGTATCTTCATCTTTTAATGGTACAGGTTTTTGTAATATTTTTGGTACTTCAATTTCATCAGACATTTTCATTTTCTTTCGTGTATTTACAATAATGGTTCATACCGTGATCGTATGCCCCGTCGAATGGCATTCCTTTTTTAAATGCGCGTAATCTTCCACGCCATTTATCTTTTGTTCTTTGCCATCTACTCATTTTTCTAATATTACCGAAGTAGTTGATGTACCGCGGTTGCGAATGGTGTCTATATCCCATTGCAGCAAAAGGAACACAAGTGACCAAGTCGTTATTGTTAACATGGCGGAAATGAGGTATATGAGCAAACGATTTAACAAATTTTCTAGTCCCTACTCTTGGCGACCCATATGTATATAAAGCTGTAACTTTATCGCCGAGTCGGCTTGTTGCAATTGTTGCCATTGCAGCTCCTAAAGAATGGCCGCAAATAAACAAATGTTTTCCATCTGTTTTCATTTTAGATAAAGCCTTTTCAATATCAGGCCATACTTTGTTTACTTCTTCTTGAAACCCGTTATGTACTAATCCGTGTCCATTGTTTGGTTTATCTGGAAAGGCGTTTAAATCTGCCTTAATATCAGAAAACTCTTTTGGTTCGGTACCGCGAAATGCAATTGTTATTTCTTCTTTATTTGAAATGATGTGGCATTGTGCACCGTTTACTTCAATGAACTTGTGGGTTGTATAACCTAGTTTCTTATATTTAGGTTTTGCTTCAGGCCCATCTATATACGCAAGCTCGGCGATGACTGCCATCTTTGCACAATTTTCTAACATTGTTACTCCCCTGCTGCTAACATTTTTTCTAATATATCATCTTGTCTCATTTCCATGATATCTATTTGTATTTGTTGCATGTCGTGAAACGTTTCATGCCTTGCATATTTTGAAGCGATTGCTCCTGATAATGCAAGATGATTCATCTCAGTTTGCTTTTCTAATTCTTTAACTTGAATTTCTAATTTTTCCGTATTAATTATAAGATTATTAATTTTTTCTTGCTGCTTTATACTTTCTACAGTATTTTGTTCTTGAAAATAACCTAATGTCGCTACTTCGTTTTCCAAGTTGTTAATAGTGTTTCCCATAGCAAAAAACGTTATAAATGCTAAAATTTCCATTTACTTACCTTTGCTTAACAGTTTTGCTTTAAGGGCTTCGCTTGGACTGACCGGAACATCGGCCGGTCGCCGTGGCGATTCTTCCACTTTTCCATCTTTTCGTGTAGTACTGCGTTGTGGCGAATTACCAGGAATTTGAGCTCTGAGTTCTGCAATTCTTCTTCTGATATTTCGAATTTGTTTTCTAGTACTTTCATAATAGTCATTAGTCATTTTTCTTGCAGCTGCATTTTATGCATACGTCATTTTGGCAATCTTTACAGTCAGGTCTATAGCAATGGCAATCATGGCCGCACGACGTACATGTTCTTTTTGATTCTTGCATGTGTATCTCCTATTCTGATAACGGATTATCTAATGCTTCTTGTATTGTTTCTTTGAGGTCCTTTTCTAATAATCTCATTTCACTATCAATATTAGTTTGTGTATCACGCATAGTATTACGTACGTCTTTTTCAGACGCTCTTGTCGTCGCTTCAACTTCACGGATAGACGAAGTTACGTCTTTTTGAAGTTCGTTCATTTCAGTACGAATACCTTCAAGAGTACCACTAATACTATTTTGTGTATTCTTAATTCTTGCTTCTGAATTGTCAAGGTTAGTTGAAATTGTATCTCTTAAGTTTGCCATTGTATCTTGGTTATCTTTAAGAGTTATTCTTAGCCTTTCTTCGAAGGCATCAAGTTTTGCGTATATATCTTTACGCAAATCTCTTACGGTGGTTTCAGCCGCAATAACCTGATCTTCTAATATTCCTATTAAATTTTCAGAACGGGCAATGTCACCTTTTAAATCGTCTTTAATATCTTGTGTATATCCTATAGCGTCTTCAAGCTTTTGTAGTTGCAATGCATTTGCTGCGGCAATTTCATCAATGTCAATGTTTTGAACAATTTCTTTCATGTCCATGTAGTCCGCATAAAATTCAAAACCAGCCCATGCGCCACCACCTAAAGTAGATAGTGCGGTTAAGACAGCAAACATTTTACCACCTCTAAACGTGGTTCCGGCAAATTCAAATTCAGCCATATATTACTCCTCGAAAGATAATTCTTTCAACTGCTGAAGCTCTCTTCTTAAACGTTCTAATTCCAGCGATTTTAACTGTAATTCCATTTCATATAATCTATTACAATCAATTCTTTCTTTAGGTCTTGCGCCGAGTGGTATAACAATCCTTGCATACACACCAACGTTATCAACTCTCCTATCATTAACATATCGATTCACATCATCATAATAACCGCCGTCAATAAGACCAGTTACACCGAGCTCAAGTTGTGTAGCCGATCCGATGGCATTAGAACAATCTAAATCACCAGCCCTAAATTTGTCGGATTGGTAATTACCTGGTGCACTCGGTAATGCCAAACTTACCGAACCAGAGTCTGCGTTTACTGTTGTCGTAAACAACATTAAACACAATGAAATAATATAACGCATAATGTTCTCACTTTAGTTTGGAGCATATCCTTGATTTTACTCCGGTTGATAGTACATCATCCCTCAAAAGTTTAGAGGTAGTACATATATATACAGCCTTAGCTTTGTGTTCACTTTTGATATAAACCTCAAATTGTTTCTTTTCTAAATAATTGAGCCTTATCACTTTATCTTGTGAAGCAAACGGAAGTGCCTCCCAATATTTATTAAAGACTTCTATTTCGTAATACTCTACATCTGTTCTTCTATTCCATATATCCATAGTTGTCACCAACACACCATCTACGTACGCAGGTCGTAACTCAGGGTATGTTGGTGTCAATTCGTGTGATGTAACCGCAGTACTTATTAACACAAAAATCAAACTCACTAGGTATTTCATTTTTAATCCTTCACTTTTACTTTACGCAAATTAACACCTTAGTCTGCGATACACTCTGCAATAACATTAGCTTTATATTCACCACCTGGTAGTGATTTGCCTACGCCATACTTTGCTTCTGATTCAACTTGAAACCAAGTAGACCCAGCTACACTAAGATCGTATTCAGTGTGATTATCGTATTCAATTTTAGCTGCTTCATATCCTGACATATTAGTATCTGATGTATTAGATACTGTAACTTCGCCATCCCACGTTACTGAGTCACTAAGACTCGGCGCGGAAGTAAACGATGTTGGCCAGGAAATTTTAGCGGTATAGTAGTCTGCAATAGCAACGTCATAGCGTACAACTGGATAAACGCCGCCGTCCGCTGGGATTGTGCTCAATTCGTCTGGTGTAGGGTTACCATAAACCCCAGCTGTGTCTGTCCAAATCGAGCATTTTGACGCAACGTTACCGGTGATTGGAGTTTCTGCTGCGCCTACAGATCCGCCTAGCATAATAGCTGCTACGCTACTAAATATTAGATGTTTGAACATATATTTCTCCTTATCGTTCATATTGAGAGCGTACCATAGATTTATGATTAGCATCAGATGCCAAGTTTCTCATCGCTCTTCTGTTATCTGGGTAACTAGATGAAGGCAATACTAAAGTATCTTCGTATATACCTCCAGGAATAGTTACTTCATAATATGGTACAATCTTTGGATTTAACGATAAATCAGCTAAGATTTTTTGTTGTGCGGCACTATCGACTAATTTGTCAATACTATTATTACCGCCAAGCTGTTCTTCCAAATCATCCTCTACTTCATTATTGGTTGTTTGTTCTCTTTCTTCTTCTACATTTGCTTTACGGTTCAATTCAGCCTGAACCCATTCATCATAGTAAGGATCTCCAATTGACGGTGGAATGGCAAGTGAAGCTAAATATTCTTGTAACGCTGTTGCGTATCCAGGGCAACTCGGATCTGATAATGGTGAAAGACATTTAAAACTATCATCTACCACCATCTTGTAATTATAAACTACAAAAGGATCCGTAACCGTACCTTCTCCTTCAACACTTATTTCTCCATCTCCCCACCTAGAAGAGTCTGTATATCCAAATCTAAAAAATTTTCTTACAGACCCACCTGTGCCACCGCTCCAATCATCTGTTTCTTCAAAAATATTTTGTCCAGGATTTGCAAGGTCTTCGTTTGAAATTGTCACCGTTGCGTCTGCATCAGGATCTTTTACCATTGTATATTGATAAGCTAAACCATTTATTTCCACTGTAATATAAGGGGAAGTTGCATCAGGTAATACATTTTTCATTGCCCACGCTAAAGCATCCGCTGCGGCGTTATTTGTTGAATGATACGTTGTATCAGAGTAACAATAAGAGGAGGAGGCCGCCAACAATGCCACCGCCGAAAAAAGTAGACTTAGTCTCATCGTTCATATCCTTTATTATATTACTTTGCGGATCTTCAGGTTGTTCATTGCGATTTGCTATCCATGCTGCTTTAGCTGCGTCACCAATCATACCATCATAAGGGCAAGGTGTTCCTGCATCCATCATAGCGTTAAATACGCGAGGATCTTGGCACATCACTGAAACCGCAGCAACTTTCATTCCCATATCATATAATGTTTTAGCGTTCTTTAGTTTTTCACAGTTCATATCACGAACCATCTTGGCACCTGATATACCTAAAATTTGTGTTTGAACTGCGCCGGAAACACCAACCGTGCATAAGTCTGAGTTGGCTGAATTAATCGAAGGTGCGATCGCCGATGGCGGTGGAGAATTAACTGTAGTCTCCGATGTACTATTACTGTTGATAGTACTGTCTGTTGTACTTTCTGTAACTATTGGCTCTGCCTCCACCGCGGTTGTTCCAATGAAAGGTATAAATAATAAAAACAGAAAGAGTAAATGTTTAGTCATAATGTTCATCCCATATTAATAATGATAAAAGCATACTTTACTCTATTATATATATTTATAGGTTTTTTGGGAGTGTCAAAAGTTTGACACATAATATAATTTGACAGTTGCAAAATGAAACCATTTATTGACAAAATAAAAATTTGGACGTGGAATCCTGCTTTTTGCCCAGTACGAAATGTACCAATGTGGATCGGCCCTGAGTCTAAAAAGTTTGGTGATAGTCTTGGCGATGTTAAATACATTTGGTATGATAAAAAAATACGAGAACAGTTTTTTAAATATTTTGCAGACGAACAAGACGAAGAACGTTCTGAAAAATTTAAACCTTCATACAAAATAATAAATCAAGATATGGTTAACGATGATGATATAAATCTTATAATCTTGCCGGGTGATGATACTCGTACTTTATGTGAAATTCCTGGGTTATTATTAAAAAGTCAAGACTTATTAAACTTTGTAAATAATAACAACGTTAAGATAGTTGTAGCATGGATATTTGAGTTTGTAATATTACGCCCTGAGAATTATATTAGCAACTCCACGTTTGACAATTTCTTTTTAGATTTTGATAAATTATGCGAAAAGATACCGCCAAACAAATTTCAATGGTTATTAAATTCATATGATACAAACCAAGAAAATACTGAACCGTACTTTTCGCACTCTGAAAAATATAAACCATATGTAACACACATTGATTGTTTTGATAAGATTTCTCATTTTCCATATATTCAGTGGGATCCGTATGCAAATCATAAATACAAGTTATCAGTGCCAGTTGGAATGATAGACGGAAGATGGTTACGTTTAGACTTAATTGCTGAATTGATTGAAAGAAACATATTATGGCAAGATGACGTAATACATACGCAAAACGTGCCAAGCCCAGAAGAATCTATTAAAAAATATTTAGAAAATCCAGACCCAGTATTAAAACAATCTGTACACGATACTGTAAACCGCGTAGGTCCTGAAAATGTTTTTAAACACCGTATTTTAAATGATAATGGCGAAGATATTAAAACGAGTTGGATGAAAGTTGCAACAGGACAATTTTGGTATAGGACTCCACCGCAATTTATAGACTCGCAATTTCAAGTTGTAATTGAATCAAGAACTCATATGCCATCAATTACTGAAAAAATTTATAGGCCGTTAATGCTAGGACAGCCGTTTTTGTGGATTGCAACGCCTGATTTAAAACCTTATTTAGAAAGTAAAGGATACAAGTTTTATCCATGGATTGACTATTCGTTTGATGCGGAGCATAACCAATTATATCGCTTTAACATGGTAATGGATGAAGTAGAAAGATTATATCATACTGATTTGTCGCAGTATTTAATTGACAGTGATGAGATAAATATACATAATATAAAGGCATTTAGATATAATGAAAATGATACGTCTGATATGGAAAGGTTTTTAAATGATCTATAAAATAAAACTAAGACATGATTTTTCAACATTTTTAAATGCTGATTACGAAAAACACAAAGGTAGTTGTATAAGTTACCAAGTTCGCGAACAAGAAGATATTCATAAAACATTTGGCGGATTTCCGGAAAGTTACTCCGAAGAAAACACAAAGATCCAACAACTATGGTTTGATCCTATTGATGTAGACTTTGAAGAGCTTGGCAATAAATTAAAGATTGAGCCAGTTACAATAAGTACGATATTACAACCACCTGGAAATACTATTACAATGCATAGGGATACGTTTTTTAAAATAAACAAATTGTTCCCTGATGATAAACGTAAAAAGGTACGGGCTAATATTTACCTAGAAGATTGGGCTCCAGGCCATTTTATAAATTATCAAGATCATTACAAAAAATGGCAAACAAGTACTCATTGGAAAGCCGGTGACGGGTTTGTTTGGGATAGTGATCATTTACACCTTAGCGCAAATGCTGGCTTAACGCCAAAATATACTTTACAGATTAGTGGATTTTATAATGGAAGGGAATAACTATGAGCAAACCAATTAATGAATTAGAAGGTTGGGTATTTGAATATTTAAAAAATGAAACAGGTGAAGATTTAACAAGAGAACACTTGATTAGTAATTATATTGATTCTTTAGACGTAATGAATATTGTTATGGAAGCCGAAGACGTGTTTTATCCAGGAAAAGAAATTCCTGATAACGTAGTTAGAGAATGGATACAAAACATGGGCACCATTGGTGAATTCATTGATAATGTGCATTCTTATGCAGTGAGACTTCAAACTTAAAATAAATATATAGCGATAATCGCATTCCGATAATAATTATAATAAATGAGGAAACAAAATGAGCCATCAAAACGAATATGACGTGACTGTAATAAAAGTAGTTGACGGTGATACTGTAGATGTAGATATTGATCTAGGTTTTGGTATTTGCCTAAAAGATGAAAGGGTACGTATCATGGGTATTGATACGCCTGAGTCAAGAACGTCAGACCGTGTAGAAAAACTATTCGGTAAAGCATCAAGTAAAAGACTCGGCGAGCTTTTAGAAAAAGACGCAAAACTTATTACCACAGAAGATAAATCAGGCGAGGATATGAAAGGCAAATTTGGCCGTATCCTTGGCGATTTCAGAGCAGCTGATGGACGTTTAATAACAGAAATCATGGCTGAAGAAGGGCACTGTGTTCCATACTTTGGTGGATCAAAAGAAGACACCCAAGCAGCTCATATGGCCAATCGTGAACGCTTACTTGCCGAAGGCATTGTTGACCGTGCGGATTATGATAAAATGGTTATTGCTGAAGCCAACGAGAAAAAATAATTCGTTTTCACTAAAAAAGTTGTTGACATTTGGTTTAGAATCAGTTATATTGTTTATATAAGGTAAACAAATAAAGGAATCAATCTTATGAAAGTTATTATGAAAGCAAGTGATGTTGGAAGCACACTAACACATAAACCAAACCACCGTGCCAAGGCTGTGTATAAAACACTTGACAAAGGTCAGTATGCTATCGAAGCAAAAAACATTG
>Ga0115572_10000484_pt1 | contig 33509 bp, 16 predicted proteins | sample COGITO_mtgs_1206_FD_88681 | JGI IMG/M metagenome (GOLD analysis project Ga0115572, IMG submission 88681) | Pelagic marine microbial communities from North Sea - COGITO_mtgs_120607 | ecosystem: Environmental > Aquatic > Marine > Epipelagic | place: Germany:Helgoland, sampling site Kabeltonne... | reverse complement strand
GTTTGCTGATCTATCAGCAACTAAAGCTGTTGGAGTGCCTAACGGTACAGACGATAAGTAAACTTTAGTATCATCTGCCCAACATACTTTTACGTTCTGATCAACTGGATTAGTAGTTAATACTTTAGCGTACATAAAGAATCTTGGATCAATAAGCTTGAATCTAGTTATAGTATTAGCCGATGTGAATGCCGCATCACCTGAAGTAACTGTAATAGCACTACCGTCTAATTTTGTAATTGTGAATACTGTTACAGCATCTGGCGCAGATCCAGTTCCTATTGCACTAACTTTATAACTAGTGCCAGTAACATAGTCGCCAATCTTACTGCTAGTAGAAGATGTGCCTGTTATTTGTATAGTATCTCCTACAGATATTGATATAGCGCCACTTGATGTGACTTGACCATCAGTTGATCCTGAGAGTGTTAAAGTAGTAGGACTTAATGTATTACCAGTCATTCTAGTTACATCAGCCGCACTTAAATCTATAGTAGCTAAAGTTTCATTGTTAGCTGATACTTGAGGATAAGTCAATGTACCGCTACCAGAATATGTTGACTCGTTTGACCAGTCACCATCGCCAGTAAACTTTCTACCGTATGCTGATACTGAACTATCATTATTATGACTATAGAGTCTTACTGTACCTCTATCACCACCATCGATGTAGTATGAAGCACCGTATTTAACAATGTGATGTGAAGATGATGAATATCCTCTATCTGCAGGCACATCTCCATCCCCTAGAGTAAGCGTTCTAGTGCCGGCTGCACTTGTTGTTCCGTTAGTGCCATTAGCTGAAACGCCACCACCGTAAGTAGTGTAAGTAATAGGCAATGTTGCGTTACCAAGAGAAGCTATCTTCAACTGATTCGATGCTCGAAGATGATGTACTCTTACCCATCTTGCTTCACCGTTACCAACAGGAACATATGCTAAGAACAATGCACCAACAGCACCATACCATGAGAACTCAATCTTAAGCATAGTTACTTTAGTGAAGTCGAATGAGTACTCGCTGTTCTGCTTCTCAGTAGTTCCACCAATAGTAGTGGCATAGTTTTTTCCTGGTCTAGCAATACTGCCATCAGGTGCAGTAGCTAAGTCACTATAAACTCTATTTCTGGCGTTTACTGTATCAGTATCAGCAATACCATTCAGAGCATCATGACTGAATCTTGATCTAGGTACTCTGTAATCATATACTCCGTAAAACTCTGGCTTAACATTATTCTTTATCCAATTAATATATTCTGGATAAAAGTTGATGTCATCTATCTGAGTTCTAAAGCTATTAAAGTCTGTTTCAGAACTAATATCAAGTGATGTATTGATTATTCCTATCTTTGGCGCTGTAGAGGTTAAGTCATCATCAGTAGAATACATATATGGAAATACCGGACCATCTGGTACTTTAACTGGATCAATAAGACTTTGAATTGCGGCAGTGCGAGTTATTTCAGAGCTATATGAAGTAGACTTATATATGACAGGATCATAATCTCTTGGAAATATGAATGGAACAACTAACTCGAAATAGCCAGCGTCAGTGACTTTACTTGAAACCATTTCTATTCTAGTTCTAGCTCCACCACCTGCGTAGCCTGGATCAGCAGTCTCTAACGAAAATACATCACCTTTAGGACCATACACTCTCTTAACTCTACATAAAGTGTTCTTTGGTATACCCCAAGAATCAGATGATCCATCAAGAGCACTAACGAACTTTATTGTTTGTCCATACGTAACATGACCTTTACTTAACTTAAATCTGTGTCTGTAAATTTCTATCTTAAAACCACTTGTGCCTAAGTCTGCTCCGCCACCTACAGTTCTAGCTACACCACCGGTTGACTTAAGCGTAAATGTAGTAGCTAAATTGCCTTCTGTGTCAGTTCCATTAGCAGTTGTTAGCACAACATCATCCACTGTGTAAAAAGTGTTATTGACTACACTAGCAGCATCACTACCAGTGATGCTGCCTATATTTGTGACTTTAATTAAATCGCCATCAGAAAGATCTAGTTTGTGTCCAGTAGCCAATGTGAATACAGCAGATGCAGAGACCGCGATATCCCCAGCGGCAAAATCATTTGCAGCAATATACTCTATCGTCTCGGGAGCTTCAGTTATAACGTCTATCTGTTCAGCATCTTTAAGTAAGCTTGGATCATATACTGCGGCATGAGTTATAAGAAGTCCGTCTCTCATTGAGACTAAGTTACCGGCATATCCTCTTTTTCCTAATGTAGGCGATGTCTCGTGCTCTTTCTCGAAGTTGTCTTCTACAGAACTTAGTAGAGCATTTACTTTCGTGTAAACAGGGTCTGACGTTGTGTACCCAAAAGTATTCAGAGCTACACCGTTGTAAAGACCACTTGATGGAGTAACATTATTAAGATCATATAACATAGTAGATTTTAAGTGAGCATATCGTTCTGTTTCACTTAAAGCGCCACTGCCTAAGACTTGAGAGTAGAGAGACATGCCGTTTGCTTTATGAAACATAGACATATTGTATGCAGTTTCAGCGTCACCGCCGCCTGCTATATCATTTCTAAGACCATCTATAATATAACCAACATCTCGTTGACATTTATAACGTAAGTCTTCTCCTGTAAAGACTGAACTTAAACCACTGCCTGTGGCTAAAGCAGGTGGCTTATATGTAATAACACTTCCGTCGGCTGCTTTAGTCGTTACGACATATGCCCAGTAGCGAGACTTGATGTCAAATATAGTATCGACTTTTAATCTTTTGCCATAATTAGTTTCATTGTCTGGGATTTCTGCTGTATGAATATTTGCTTTTGCAAAGCTAGTGTTGAACAAGCCAGATGATCCATCAGTATCAGTATCAACAGCAGTTTCATTTGCAAGAACGGCAGTCGTTGTTGTGACTGTTTCGCTACCATTAGCAATTGTATTGCCCGTGCCGACTAATAGTTCTATTAAAGTCGTAAGCTTTACAACGCCTTCACTTGAAAAGCCATAGTCAGTGCCACCTAGTCCAAGAAACTCATTCAACAGACGCATATAAAATTTCTTTTCATATAAATCTGGGTGTGGCAAGAGTGCTGTTTTATAGTTAGTGCCATTGATCAATGTATGTGCTTTACCACCCCATTCCATATCTAGTAAGAATGCGTCTATCCAATATTGAGCATCTCTCTTACACTTAGCTTCTAATGTCTGTGCAGTTTGTCCGTCTGTTGCTTGACCAATATATGCATTTTCGAGTTGAGTATAAAAGTCACTGTCACGTTGAAGAAGTCTAAGATTGGTATTGTCAACGATTTGGTATCTTTTTTCTTGAAGAATCTTTCGATCTCCAGAAAGTCCAGCTACTACGTCTGAGTACTCATCCGCTTCTGGTTTACCTTTACCAATAACTCTATAATCATCTATCTGAGTAGTTGCGACAATGGCAGTCTGAGCAGTACCGTTGCTATCAAGCTTACCTCTATATGCTGTAGTGCCACCGATGGCGAAAAGCGTGTTAGGAAAGTTTAATAAGGACTGAGATCTTCTGACAACACTGAAGTTATCGCCTTGACCGTTGTTTCTTGTTTCCCAGAAATATCCGTCAAAGTTGTCGTATATACCAAACTTCTTAATAGTTGGATTGGGCGTGTATGATACTACAGTTGTTCCCATTGTTCCCTGAGTAGCTACTGAAGACTTTACACCGAAAGTTGCCGCTGATACACGACCAGGTTGATACCTAAAGAATCGTTTTGATGTCAGTACTGCTACTTTATCTCTAGGAGCCTCTACTAATGCTCCAGCTTCTGTGGGAAGATGCTTGATGCCGTGACCTTGATCTGCACTAGTTAGAGAGCCTATATGATATTCTGGCTGAGTTGACCATTCGGATGGATTAACATCATAGGTATTTACATCAGCAAATATGCCGAGTGCTACTTCTGCTCTAGGAATACCTAAAAGAGATAGAGCCACCTCTGATTGAACTTTATTCTGCTCTATTACTGGAATAGGACTCTGATCTGTAGCCATTACAACAGGAATAGATTTAGTAGCGGGCTGAGCACCTGGAGATACAGGTGTCGTTCTACCAACATTTACTACACTGGAGTTATTGTTTACATTCGTTATACTTGACATATCTGTTCAGTTCCTTAAGTTATTGTACCTTGCGCCATCACGAAGGTATCAATTATATTTATTGTTCCAGTTGCAGTGCCGTCATCGTGTCCATTACCACCTGTACCATTTGTCTGAGCTATAGTATTACCACCGCCAGGCTGTGTTACATCGAATATTCTACCGGCATTATGATAATCTATTATTACTTGTTTAGATTCAAGAATAACACTACGAACTACACCATATTGAATGCCAGTGTCAGTATTGAAGTCAACATGATTTCTCAATATAACTCTTTTGCCCGCACTTAAATACTTAGCATCTTGTGTTGAATGCGTGACAGTATATTTTCCTATATTGCTATTTCTATTTAGTGAATGTCCAGCATCACTACTAGGACGAGCAGTTATATCTACGATAGGATGTCTCTTTATAGTAGATCCAGCTAAAGTTCCGGTTGATGTTACTACTGCAATATTTTCTAATATCTGAGCCGCGTTACCGCCATTTGTGATAACGAGAGGATTGGTGTTATTGATCGAGTCTTCATAATTTTGATGAAGTTGAAATGAACCACTCGATAAATTTCTAGTAAACAGTAGAGAGCCATCTGCTATATTAGCGGCACTACCGCCAAATGTGCCAGCTAACGCTTGATGCGCTGCGTCAGCTTTACGATATACAACAGGGCCACCAGTAAGAAATGGGTGACTCGCTGAATTTATCTGGCTTGGGCTTACGTAAGTATTTCCTATCGTGACATCAGTGCCGTCTTCTTTTGCGATAAGTGTTTCAAGGTTATCACTTTTAACGTAAACGACTCTGTACACAGTACCAGCAGTATTGTAACCTGTTATACTACCACCACTTATCGTGCCTGTTATAACAAGTCTATCATTCAGTACTATGTTTTGATTACTATCTACAGCGAGTTTACCGCCTGTATCGGCTATCGACAGTTCATCATTAAGTATAGTATATCCTAATGCATTATTACTGGTTGATGCAAGCCTTACAGTGTTAGTAGTTTTGCCGCAGGCAGAGACGAAGTATGTGGTCGCATTTGCCAAACCAGTCAAGACTGTGCTGCCAGTCTGAATTCTATATTTAACCTGATCGCTTACAGCGAGTTCGTGTCCATTTATTGTTATAGTATTTGTTTTTGAGTTTACGTTACTATTTCCATTAAATGCCTTTAGAGCTTCTTCAGGATAAAGCGAAGTGTCTTGTAATTGCCATGCACCACTCGATATGGGCACATCAGCTACTTCGTTTCTAAAAGAACTTGACCAAGCGACTGCTACATGATCAGGATCTTGAGCTTTAAGATAATCGAATGAGAATTCTCCACCCTGAAGTAATCTATGATTAGATGACCCATCAGTTGCGGCATCAACTTGTGCATTTGAAAATGCTAATATGCCAGTTGTAGATGCAGTGGCTAAAGCTTGAGCAGATGTAGGGTATAGTGCTATAGTGTTAGTATCAATTGCGTGAACAAAATATTTAGTGCCGCTCACTAGTGGAGCTAAAACGGCAGTCGTTGCAGTATAGACTACTTCAGTTCCAGTTAAAAAGCCATGATTGAGTATTGTTATTCTATTATTCGTAGTATTTACTACTGGCGTAGTTCTATCACCACCATCAAAAAGCTTAGTTGTAGGTGCTGTTTTAAGTTTGACGACTGTAGGAGCGTCAATAGAAAATTTAAAGTCACCTGGAAGCGTATCTTGAGCCTGAGGAATATTAGTTAATTTTATAGAATCTACAGCGCTACTCGATATTGTACCTGTTCCTGAAAAAAGTGATGATGTTCTATTGCCACTGCTGCCATCATTGTAGATGAATTCAGCACCAACTAGATTAACAACTGCATTTGCTCCTTCAGTGAAGTCAGTATCTCCCAGGCTAACAATCGTATAGCGAACTCCGTGAACAGGACCACTACTATTGTCTGCACTATAGTCAGCCGCATTTCTGGTTGTACCATAAACGCTTTCTACGCCAACAGAGTTCTTCTTTACGTAAAATGCTCTGTGTATAATTTCAGCACTAGCTCCACCTGTGGCAGTCTGATTAAGTAAAAATGCATCACCGCCCTCTTGATATTTAAATACAGGACTTGTGAAGTCTCCATTACTCGCTATAGGAGTTATGTTTATAGAGTCAAATTCACTATTCAATGTATCTGGAGAAGGTAAAAACTCATTAGCAGGACCAGTTAATACGTTAGGCGAACTAAGTAAGAACGTAGATCCGTATATGAATAAGCCACTTCCGCAATTAGTAATCGTGTTGTTTGTTATTACACCTCTAGTTGTTACTGAGGCATTCACACTATCTGTAAAGTTTGAGAATATGTTATTAACTACAGTAGTATTTGTACCAGAGTCTATAATAAGTGGAGAGTAAGAGAATTGATCTGATATTCCACCATTCTGTACTTCACTAGTAGTGACCTTTATGCCTTCTGGATTAGGTGCATATACACCGCCGCCTATAGAATTTGTGATTCTACATCTGTCTATAATTATGCCGGATGATTGTATTCCGAAATTAACAAGATAGTTCTTAGCTGGTGAGCTACTGTCAGCGAAAGACATTTGATTCGTTAAGTTGCCGTCAATGTCTAAGCCAATGATAGATATGTTTTTCGCTTGTGATATTGAAGAAGACTTTATAACATTAGAGTGTTCTGTTCCAATTGTTCCACCAGAGAATGGTATTCTCTTAATTTTAGTGACATTAGGAGCTCCACTTAAGCTGAAGTTATCCGGAATAGTCAATGAAGATACATAATATGTTTTAGGATTAAGTAACAGATTCTTCTTGTTGATTAGAAGTTTAGTTGATACTGCGCTATTAATTGCGGCAGTATCATTATGTGTTATTGTTGCAGTTGCACTGGCAGACGGATAAACATTATTTACCAAAGTCAGTGTGAAATTAGACTCAGTACTCGCTATACTTTTAATTGATGCATCAACCCAACCCCGTTGAGCTGCGGTTGGAGCAACTACTGGAAAATGCGTTATGGGATAAATTGATGAAAATGTATTATCAAGGGGATCTTTACCTGACCAACTAACAAAATCAAATGTGTAGTAATCTATAAACTCTCTACTTCCGTTATTACCAAAGTCTCTAGGACCTAATACTGAAGTGAGTTTAAACTGTGCGCCACCTACTGATCGATATACTAATAGTCCTGTGTTTGAATTATCAGAAGAATCGCCACTGAAAGTTAATTTGATAAAGTTATCTGTGTTGAACGATGATAGAACCTCTGATGCAGAGGCTATTCCGTCTATAGAGATGACTCCAGGCTGAATATCGCTGCCTAATGGAGCACTTATTTTGCCACTTACTGTATCGAATAAGCATATTCTATACTTAATAGTGACTTGAGCATCACTACCATGACCAGTAGTTCTAAATCCGCTAACTGATGTGGAGGTAGTTACTGCTCCAGTGAGATCGGTACTTGTAGTTGATGCACCGAATATTCTTAACGTATCTCCTACTGCATAACTTCCAATTATACTTCTATCTGATATTATAATTTCCTTAGACTGGTTGGCATTAAGATTAGTGAAAGTGCCTGATATTCCGTCAAGACTATCTCTAACATCTCCGTTATCAAAAGAATCACTGTACGATGCAAATAAATCAGCAAAAGAGTTTGTTATTCTAGTTGAAACGTCATCGCCATCGTAATATTTGTTTGTTGATCCTTCACCTATGAAATCAGTAGTGATCGTTACGTTATCAGTAACATATCTAAGTTGATTATTAACAAACTGTGTGAATCCAGTACTGTTTGTGAATCCACTCAAGTTCGTGACACTTGTGGGAGAATTGATGAAATTGTTGTAGTCTAAGAAATAAGAGCCGTTTTGATAATCAGTGCCGTCAAACAGCTTTGTGGCATTTAACGTATTTTCGCCTGTCGCGTTTGGGTCATATGCATTTAATGCAGTTATAATACTTCCAGCGTTATTAACATAAACATCTGGACTTAATAAAGATGATTGTAGTGCGGCTAAAGTTACTTTCTTGGACTCATTAGCACTCACATCAGTAACTGCGAACACATCAGTACTTACAATAGTAGTGTTATCGATTGAAGTCAGCTCTGTGAATTTTTTATTTGACATTTACCTATTTCCTTAGAGTGGTAATTACTTATATATTTATATTGTTCGTGTGTAGATCATTAAGCAGTTCTTCGCCAGATAGATACTGTTTTATATGGCATTTTGTTATCGAGTGCTGTTTGTTCTCCTACTTGAGCACCGTTGTCGTGATCAGAGTATGGTCTACCTGTTCCTGATTTGCGTTCGGTGAGATTGTATTGACCACCGCTAGTGCTTGTTGAGCTGGCATCATATGCAACTGTGCCAGGTAATGCATGCATACCATGTGTGTTATCAATCTGATCATCAGCGCCATATTCGTGATGGTGAGTAGGAAGATCAACGGCACTCATCATATCGTTTGCTCGACCACCCTGACTACTGGCTGATGTACTGTTTACTTGTTGACACCATGACCTAACGACTTTTGAATCTGCATCTAACGTGTAATTACCGTTGCTGGGGGTTGATGTTAGTTCGACAGTAAACACAAAATCTGTCCTTGATTTTATAGTACTAACATTGTTGCTAAACAGATCACCACCTGACGGATAGGCCAGATTACTACTAGCACCAGCTAATGTATCCTGTCCACCCATTCCGAAAAACGATACTTTTTCACCTACCGAAAAGTCGTGTTTAGCAGGTGTAGTGGCGACTGTGATTAACTTCGAGCCAGAAACAACGGCGGCATTAGTTACGACAAGACCTTCATCTTTACTGACTAATGTGCGACCTTCTGCATATCTTTCCCAAGTACCGAATCCTAGACCACTGCCACTGGCACTTCTTAATGTACTAGGATCAGTATCAGTAGTTGTGGTGTATAATGAGCCAATAGGATAGACAGCTTTTAATACTTCTGTGAGGGCAGCAGATGTCAACCCACCAGCATTTCCACTTACATTGCCACTAATACTGCCATTGATGTCGCCATTGATATTACCTATAAATCCGCCAGTTGCTGTGATTGTGCCTGTAGTTGAGACACTTGCCGCAGTAACTGCACCTGTAGCTGTGAGTTTTGTAGTTGTGATTGTACCTGTCGATGGATTATATTCAAAAGTTCCAGTATCATCTAATAGTGAATTGGCATCCGCTTCGTTATGAAACACAACTGGAAAAGCAGTATTAGCAGTATTGTTAGTTACTGTAACTTTTGTTGCAAGAGTTGCAGTCGCGGCATTACCTGTAGTTGCAGCATCTATTGAAGCAGGTAATAATGCTTTGTTTAAAGTTACTCCACTGCCCGTTATTGCGCCTGTACTTGAGCCATCGCTAGTAATTCTAAAATATCTATTACCTCGTACTACTTCAAAGTATCCGTGATCGGCACTTGTTCGCAAGATCCACTTAGGTGTATCACTCAGAGAAAATGTTAAACTAGTTGCTCCAACTCCATCTATTCTTAAGTTCTTTTGAAGTTCTATTGCAGTGCTGTTGCCGGTAATAGTATCAACTGTGATTGTGTGACCAGCTTCTAGTGCAAGATTACCATTCAGTGATATGTTGCCCTCGTTATTATCACCGGGAGTACCAGTGCTAGTCATAGTCACAGCTTTAGCGGCATGAGAGGCTAAATCATTAGACTGTTGTTTCCAAACACTGAATGTTGAGGAGTCTGTAATTGCGGCTATCGTTTTACTCATTTCGTCATCTCTTTAACGGTTGTTTCTAAAAGTATCATGGCATCCTCTAGTTTACATATTCTAGATTCTAAGCTCTTGATGTATTTATCTTGATTTTTTCTAGCAACTGCATTCCTGTAGGCAGAAGCGTCTGTGTTGACTAAGCCACCGTTCGCTCCTCTAACATACTCCTTTTGATTTATCATGTTAGTGCAATTGCTCTGTAATCGTACACGTGAGGAAACAGATTAATTCCTGGAGTACCAAGATTTGTAAGTCCGGCACTAGTACGCTCACTCTCTGTCATATGTCGCATTACAATCTTCAACTGAAAAGATGCATAGTTGTTTGTGCCTGCAGACTCTGTAAAGTCATACTCGAATTCTCTATAGTCTCTAGTGTTAGATACATTAGAATATTGAGACTCGTCTTTATTTACTAATAGACTCCAAGCACTTAGATTTTCTATATTAGTTGGGTATCTAAATCTTCCGTAGACTTCAACTTTAGTTCCCGGTGGTCTATATGCAGCTAGTAGTACTTTTAATCCGTCAGCATAAAGCTCATCATCAAGAACAACTTCCTTAGAAATCCACTTAGATGATGTCGCTGCCGAATTTGTTATGTCATATTTATATACATTAAGCTCAGATAGTGTAAAGTCGATTACGGGAGAGCAAGATGTAAAACCACTATTATTCATAGCGATTCTAATTTTAAAGTCTTCAGCGTCACTAGAAACAGCTCTATTTGATGCACTCTTAACAACTCTTTCATTGTTTGACATATATGTGTTAGATCTCTGTGGAACAGGTCTATCATCAATACTTCCATTCATTAATGTGAACTCTGAAGAAGTCAAGTTGGTGTTGCTTGTATATATCTGAGGCTGAAAATATGAAATACTCTCATCATCAACAGTAGTTATAATCGCAGTAGCTCCACTATTATATCCTATAATCTGTTGATTGTTCTCCTTTACTGTTCCCTGAGTCATACCGGTGCCTGAAGCAATAGCAGTGAATACTGTTCCTACAGCACTAGAACTAGCTCCTAGAGTGCTTGCATTACTCGTTGATAAAGCGGTTAATACAGTATAAGATTTTCCAATAACAACAGTACTTACAGAAGCTGCTGCATTATCTCCAAAATAGTTAGAGGTTCGTGATGAGCTTCCTCTTAAGTGTAGAGTGCTAGAAGAATTCTTATTATAATAAGATACTCTTCCTGCTGTACACACGTAAGCTGAAACAGATGTAGCTATACCAGTATACGGAGTTTCTAATGTTATCACACTTGGATTAGTGCCAGTTTTACTAGAAATCTTAGATAGAAACTTATGCGTTCCAGATTCAATGTACACATAATCAGTGTCGGTGAACAATGTTGTGCTGGATATTGTAAGTGTCTTCTTATCTGTACCTGATATTGATCCACCATATGGAGTAATATTCTTAACAACATATGCTAATTCATCGTTCTCAAAGTTACCACTATTTTCTCTAATAGTAAAGAATTCTGGAGAATTTGGAGCAAGAGTGACATATTCCTCAGCAGCTAATGTAGAATCTTGAAATGAATACTGTCTTACAGTGAACTTAGCGTCTTCATCTTGATATGATTTCCAAGCACTATCATTAGTAGATGTGAATAGTACTCCATCACCCCAATCATTCGTGACGGAAGCATTCAAATTCACATCGGTACCACCAACTTTAGATGTCCATAGTAGATACTCTGGAGAATTAGCATCGGGCTTCAACACGAAACAGTATTCGGAATCAGTATTGAGTATAACAGGATCATCAAAGGTAAATGTAGTAGCACTAGTCGAATTATCAGATGCGAGAACATTTGCGCTAGTTAAATGCTTTTTACCAAAAGGAACAACTCTATCTGACGGATATCCATTAACAACTTCTCGTACTTCTAATGTGATACCAGTATTAAGATCCTTTCTCTTAAAGTATACATCTATTTCTTTTATGAAAGATGTGCTAGACCCGTTAGTGCTTGCTCGTTTAATTCTGAATGTTTGAGCTATAGGATCTTCAGGTATACTTATTTGCCTTACTCTGTCAGTAATGTCAATATCAGTATCAAAATCTACAGTCCTAGTGCTAATATTAAACTCTGACTTATTAACGCTAAAGTTATAGGCTCTATAAGATGCTCTACTGTAAGAAGTCTTTGCTGAAGATATAGATGAGTATGTATCTACATCAGCAATCTCTAAGATATTTTCACCAACAAAGAACGTTGCTTCTGGAATCTTGAAGACTGCTGTCAAAGTTCCGTTGGCATCTGTTCTTATAGTATCATTCTTCAGTCCACTTATTTGTACATCATCAGCATCATCACTAGTCGCCGAGATTGTTCCAGGATAAACATGAGCATTAATATCAGTTTCTTGAAAGTAGAAGTAGTGTCTAGTATTTGGTCTTAATCCAGTAACAAAGATTTTCATTTCTCTAGATCTAACATAGGGCTTCATGTTTAAATCTGTTACGAAATTACCAACCGCAGTATTGAAGTTGTTTACTGAAGAACTCAATGAGGTAGTAGTAACTTCATCGACCTCTGTCCGAATAGTTTCTGTCTGTGATACTCTCTCATCACTAGAGCTTATTGTTTCTATATCCTCTTTAGTCATGGGCATATATTCTTGAAGATTATTGACCAAATCTAATATAGGAGTAGCTACATCAATCTCAAAATCTACAGCTGGATTTTGAACAATATCGTATCCAGAATCGAATGGTGGCGAAATAGTACTCTTTCCGCTATAGCTGTAGAAGTTAGTCACACAGTTTCTAAAGTTGGTAGCGTAAGGCTGTTCTATTATAGTAACTGGATTACCAACTGCTATAGTCGCTAAATTTTTAAACTTCTGTGCTGTGCTTGAGTCAGAGTCAAGATATGTTAAATCAAGTGAGAATTGTCTTACAGCTGGAGTCGCGACTGTTCTAGTCGAGTCCAATGCGGATCTAAATTCTGGATCAGTAAGCTCGCTTAACTTAAAATCTCTAAACGAATCTGCTAAAATTCCATTTTTGAATCTATCAAGTCCGTCAGAGCCTTTAATCAAAAGACTTTTAGTGCTTTGCTCTAATAAGCTCAAACTAACTAACTCTACTAAGCTGTTTACCTTTTGCTCAATTTGACCTATGTCTCGCATTGTGTAATTATCTACAGAAAGATCCTTGAGTTTTATTCTACCTTCGCCAGTAATCTTTGTCACATTATTAGGAACAAAAACATTAGATAGTGGAAACTGATTTCCTATAGAGGGCGAACTAGGATTTTCGCTCTCTGTTCCTTTAATTAATTTTATGCTTGAGTATTCATCAGCAACAATCGTGTCCGTTCTAGACAAATAGTATTGCTGAGTTGAAGCGATTACACTATCACTAGCAACTGCATAAAAGCCAGCAAACGATATTGCTGTTAACGATGAGGCATCAGAGGCTCCACTCGCATCTATAGCATAATCTGCCTGAGGAGAAGCATAAGGTCTAAAATCAAAAGCGTTTATAAGGTTGTATGATATATTATCCTTAGCTACAAATCTCTTAACTAATTGTTTATTCGATACACCGAAATAGCTATCTGCTGTTAAGTACCCAGCACCATTATTATTTCTAGACAGTACTTTGACCTTTATAGTCAATGCAGACCTACTAGATTCTATACTTTCTCCAGACTTTAACTGAATATACGATAAATCGTAGAATGTATCTTTTTGGTTATTAACTAATCTGAACTTACCTGTAACATCCTGAACATCACTACCAGCACTATTATCAGTGACTGAGATTAACTGTATCGCATTAGGTAAACCAATGTTTGCTATGCTGCCAGTCAAATTAGCCTTAACGAATACATCCTTTTCTTCTAAGGAATCGTGAGAGTTTGAAGAAACAATCGCACTATAGTACACTATAGAGTCAGCAGGTAAATCACCACTGTTAAACTTAACTGTTACTGTTCCATTGCCGTCTACAGTAGGAGCTTCGGATGGCTTATGAAGTACATTGTTTTTTATAGCAAATATATCACTTACTTGCGGAAACACATTGCTATCTGCGGCTAATGTTATAATACTGTTACTGGCATTGGTCGTTATCGCAGAAGAGACCTTAGTGACACTTTTTCGCTGAACAATCTGTGCATTAGTAATACTATTCATGCCAGATTTACCAGCATCAAATATTCTTCTAGCTCTAGTTGAATCAAATATAACAGGAGATGTACCTAAGATAGTAGTACTACCGGTACCAGTTAATGTTGTTATTGTTGTAGGAATAGCTGTTTCTTGACCAGCTACACTCACTATTGCATAGATATAAACTCTACCAACATTAGCGTCATTAAAAGAAGCCACTACGTTCGACACTGAACATGTAGCAACATGAGTATTACCGTTCATCAATTTATCTCGTATGCCGTCTACAGCTAGGTTATGAAACCCTCCGATTGGAGTGCTGCCCGCACCACCAGTAGCATTGAACGCTGTTCCTATTCCATCACCATCTACAGTAGTTGCAATCGTCAAATACTGTCCGTATGATATTCCAGTATACTGATTAGTTTTAGTTTGCGTGTTAGTAGTTGGAGATATAGCTAACTTTTTAGCAGACACATTAACAATTTCTCTACCACTAACATATGCTTTACCTGGAGCTACGACTGCGAATGACTCATTTCCTATTTGCTCTAAACTGATGTTCAATCCAGAAGTGACGTAGTTTCCAGACTCTTCGTATGTTCGTCTAGCTAAAGTGTCCTCGATAGAATTGAATTCTGTGTATTGTCTAAGTCGTACTGGCTTACCATTCTCATATCGAATGAGAGAGAAAAATTCAGTAGGCTCAGATGAAGATGAGTATGATACTAAAGTTGGTACCAATTGTAGTCTATCAGCGCCAGGAGCATTTTCATTGTTAAATCCAGATGCGTTGTCTAATAGACTTGAGTCTGCACTAGAGTTTATCAAGTTTTCTGTGACAGTGAATCCAACAGAAACTGTACCAGGAACATTAGAATATTTCGATACAATTATAAATTGATCATCAACGAATATAAAATGACCTTTCTGATATATAACGCCTTCATCGCAAGAGATGCCGAATGATTTACCAGCATGATTAGCAGCACTAGATACAGAGATAGTATCTACGATTGTTCCCGAACTATTCTTAATATCTAAGGTTTCACCTGCTATAAACTCTTTAACATCTACTAAAGAATCATTTTGTGTAGTAGTCGTATAGTTTATAAAGAATGTTTTTAGATCAGGGTCTTGAGTTTGAAATCCATTTTTACCCCTAATTATTTCAGCGACTAGACCAGAAGTTTGACCAGTGACAGTGAATGTAGTCTTGTCTCCAGTAGCGTTGCTGATTACCTCGTTATATATTGAAGGATCATTAAAGCCAGCCTGATCATTCAATTTCACAAAGTTTATATCATCTCTAGCAGTCAAGTTGATACCGCTAATTATGGTACCTTCTTTATATACGTTAGATCCAAATCTCTCAACTTGCTTCTGTAGAATAGTTTGAAGTTGAGTTAATTCTCTAGCCTGCACTGCCTTTGCCGGTTTAAACAAAACCTTATTGAATTGTTTAGTCTCGTCAAAATCATCGTAGTACGGATTAACGCTTAAGTCTGTATTAATTCCCATGGATTACACTCTTTCCTTAAAAGTCGAATATGAACTTTATTTTTTCTTTACGTGTTACTGTTCTTTCTATAGGATCAAAATCCATGAAGTGAAGAAGATCTCCACTAAATTCCTCATATGATCCGTAATCTATTACATCATTTGTATTTATAATGTCTGCACCAACATTGAAAGATGTAAGTGTAGATTTAATTTGTATTGGTCCAAAATGCAACTTACTCTCAAACCCACCTCTGTAGTCTACGAGTTTAACTTTAGTATTACTACCCTCGACTATAGATTCGTGTATCTTAGCGACAACGGTCTCTTCTTTTGGTGCGCCAGTTAGTGCTAGAATCGCTTGACTTACTGTGCCTCTTTTATTAGGATTACTCGATTGCCAAGTGGACACTCCACTACCAGCAGTAAATCTACTTCCTAAGATAGGAACTGTACTACTGTCTCCCGAATCATTTGCTGTCCAACCCAAAGCTATCCAATCAGTAGCTGTCATCTCTTCTGTTGGATAAACCGCTCCGGCAACAGAAGTGTTTCCTAATCCTGTGATAACACAATTATCACCATTTTTTATGTCTCGAACGTCAACAGTAGATATGAATTGTGTGACAAAAGATCCAGCAGGATAGCTAGTTGCCTTATCGTTATGTCCTGTAAATGTTATCACAGTTCGATTATCGAAAGATGCTGGAAAAGTGGTTGTAGAGAATGTGGGATTCTTAACTAATCCAACTTTAGTGTAATAGTTAGAGTCTGGTATAGTCGTAGATTCTCCATTGAAATCTGTCAATACAGCAAGCTTACTCATTGCCATTTCAGTGACAAGATCGAATCCATGTCCACCTTTAGGAGAAACTATAACTCTCAGATTACTTACTCCTGGAGAAGATATGCTTTCAGGATAAACAACTTCTGCTGTCGCAAATTTATACTTTGATCCCCTGTCTGTAAAGGCTATCTTATTTAATGTTCCTATAGTATCTAAGATTCCGTAAGCTAGACACTCAGTTCCACCTAAGTCAGGTTGACTGACCTTTATCTTCACTACCAATTGACAAGCGGTTGCTCCACTATCTGGCAATATAGTATCTGTAGTCTCAATGCGTAACTTGAGATCACTATTAGATTCTTTTGTAGAGCCTATAACATCATATAGCTTACCACTAGGAGATTTTAAATACATTCCCTTATAAGCATCTTCGGCAGAAGATAGTGTTAATGTAGAGCTTCTCCTAACAATAACATCCTTATATCTATTTGAACTATCAGTAAAGATCTCAGATACGAATGTCACATCAGAGCCATCTATCAAACTAGTTGCTGCTCCGAATAAGAACTCGCTGAACTGTCCACTTTGAGCGGATTCAATTTTAATTTTAGATACAGATTCTTTAGCGGCAGCTATAACATTTAAATCTCCATATGCTGGATAAGGCAATGGAAGACTATCAGATGTTTTGTATATGTTAACTTCGGCATCTGTCACTTTAAAAAGATATTTCCAAACATAACCATCGTCATTAGTTATAGACTCGTAACTGGTTAAGTCTATATCAGAGTATACTGGAGGTGCAGTCGATGCAGCATTAAGGTTGTTATCTAAGCACTTGTAAACAAAGTAGTTACCTTGACCATCTTTCACTGTTACGATAGTATTACTAGTGCTTATGTCTTGAGTGTCATCAAAGTCATCATACACTGTTCCTGATACCCAATCGTTTATTGAAAACATGTATCTAACATCAACATCGGATACTTTATTACCAAAAATAACTCTTCTTTGAAACTCTCTTTTTTCTTTTTGAGTATTTGATATGACAGTAACAGGATCGACTGTTGATGCCATAATGTAATAGTTTCCTTCTGGTCTAAGAGTACTTAACTGAGTATCAACGAAAGCCCTAATCGCATCTTTATTAGTATCGGTTAAACTCAAACTAGCAGTCACATCATAATTCGCTAGAAGGGTACTAAAGTTAGCGCCTAATGTAGGATTAAGATTCTTAAACGATGTGAATAGCTCGTTAGTATTCTCTACTCTAAAATTCTCTGTAATTACCTTTGTCATCTTTTATCTCTTTAAGTGATTGTTACTGATCTTTGTGCTTTTGTACTTGGTCCTATGATATATGGATAAGTAGCTGTCACAAAGTATGCGTATGTTCCATTGGGAAAATCTGGAGTAACGCAAAATCTTCCGTTGTGTTCGTCTAAAGTTCCACTTGAATCAGAAAAAACGTAGTCTTGTATAAACGAGCCAGACTCTTGCTGTGCGTATGTATAGACTCTACCTGCCGCCGGCTCTGCTCTAGCGACATACGAGCTGGTCATATTAGTAGTTCCACTAGATCTGTCATTAGCTGTATTGTAGCCTTTAGGACCATAAATTGGATAGCCGTCAAATGCCATACCTACAATCTTTGAGTGTCCGTCTGGATGAGTTAGACCAGTTGTTCCGTAATATGAACCGGATGCAGTGAATATACTATCCCAAGCACCATTTAAAAAGTTTCCTGATCTATAACAATATATATCTGTGACGGTATCACTATTATCAATAGGTTTACCACTTGCATTATCGAGATTAAAACTGTTAGCTCTCTTTACTACATCCCAGTTAAACCCTAACGGAGCAGTAATGCTGGGTGCACTTCCCATAAGAGGAATGTCTCTTGTTGCAGCCGAAAGTATTAACACTCCGTTTGAGGCAATACCAACTGCATGACCCAATAGCGTAGAGAGCGTTTCTGGAGAAGCGATTTGGCTATTATATGTTAACTCTGATAATGTGCTTATAAGAGTGTGATTGGATGCTCCGTCAGTTGCCGCGTTGATTGTCGTTGTCGTGAAGTCCTGTCTACCTAATATAAGTCCAGACGTAGCTAACAACAGTGTGCTGTATAGTGCTATGGTATTAACGTCAAGCACTTTAACGAAATATTTGTTGCCGTTTATAAGTGGAGATAATGCAGTTGATCCTGCAGTATATGTCACTTCAGTTAAGTCTCGAAATCCGTGACCAGTTATTGTTATTCTATCAAACTGTTCATCAACAACACTACTGCTGCCACCGTCAAACTGTTTAGCTGTTTGTAATGCAGTAGATATGGCAACATCCTCTGTAGTCTTCAGTGTGAATCCTGTCACATTAGGAGATGTTCCGGTAACTGCGCTTACTAAGTAAACGTTTCCTGTAGACTGTGTACCAACATAGCCTACTATTGAAGCAGTGTTTCCAAGTAGACCGCTAATGGCTACTCTATCTCCAACTTTAAGCGTAGTCGCTGTACAAGTAAATGCACCAGACGAGCCAATTGTAATTCCTGATATGATTGATCCCGCGCTATACGATTTAGGGAAAGTTACATCTTGAGGATTATCTACAACGGTTTCTCCACCTCTATACGTGAAAACATATTGTTTGCTCACATCAGATATACTTCTTAGATCTGAGAATGTTCTGGCTTGAATGCCATCATTCACGAAGTTGTTTCCAGCTTTTGCTGGATACGGATCGTGATCTGTTGTGAATGTAACTGTTGACATATTCTTCCTTAACTCACTGAATTTATGTATGCTGGAATATCACCAGTAACTGGTGAGCCTTCTGACCAAACTCTCCAACTGAATAATGTTGTATCTGTTCCATTTACCGGTAGAGTTCCTCTGAACACTAGAGTCACTTTGGTTATACTACTTCTATTTATTAACGTATTTTTCATGTCTAACGTAGCAGTTTTTATGTACTCAGGATTCGTACTGACGTAAGCTGGCAGAACAACAAACGGAGAAGCTAGTGTTGTTGTTCCGTCAGTAACTTCTATGCCGAACTCCCATCCAGGAGTACTATCTCTAGTAGATACGTTAATAGACAATGTATCATATCCTATCCAGTTTTTTCTATCTCCATGTGACGTAAAGTCTATGTCTACTCTATCCTCAAATGTGCCTGGATCGTTCGCGGAAGAAAAGTTTGTGAATCCTACAATTGAGTTGTAGCCATTTGAGACATCGAAGACACTTGAAAATAATGTATGTGCTGTTGCTGGATCGTATACTGTACTTGCCACTCCATTAGAGGATGCACTTGTTCTAGTGCTTCTACTAGCCTCGTCTGATACACCAACTTCATAAGCAGATGACAATTCAGTGAAACTAAGCTCTCTATTCCTAGTAGACGTATTGGGAATATTAACTATTCCGCCCATATATACATCGTCAACTAAAGGAGTATATGTTAGTCCAGTGGGGGTACCAGTGCTTGTAGTCAAAGCTACACCAGAAGTAGTCTTAAGAGTAAATCCTGTTATGCTAGGAGATGTTCCCGTTATTGCAGTGATTATATAGGTAGTAGGATTCGAATATCCGGTAATTGAACCAGTACCGCCATAAGTTCCAGAAATTGCTATCTTCTGACCCACTGCTAATGCGGCTGCATCGCAGGTAAATTGACCAGTAGTTCCACCTATGACCACAGTCGTTAACGGTGTGCTAGTAGAAGATGTCAATAAGAGATCTTGAGTTGTAGACATGGGAGTAATATCTAATTGCGAATTGCTATTAGTTGAAGTCGCTACAGCACCATTAGCCAAAGTCTTCAACGTTAATCCGGTTCTTAATCCTTCAGTTCCTCCAGACACACTAGATGTATCATATAGTTCACCACTCTCAAAGGTAAGACCAGTTGTTGTTCCAGCTACACTGCCTATTGGAGTAATTCTAGTATAGTCTACTATACTTATAATACCTAAAGTGAATCCAATCACACTGCCGGCAGATCCAGATACAGCGTTGACTCTGTATATGCCTGTGCCACCAGATATATCTCCAGTTCCGCTTAGTGTGCCAGTTTCTGTTATTCGTATAACTTGCCCTACAACTAATGTGGTAGCATCACAAGTAAACTCTCCGGCTGTTCCTGATACCTGAACATTACTTATAGTAGCGCCAGTATATCCTGTGATACTAGCACCGTTAGTTGCTCCAGTAACTGCGACTCTAAAACTAGTAGATATGTCGTAAGCTGCAAAACTTATAGTGCCGGTACTATTCGTGAAATTCACAGTACTTAATGGAGTGGACAAAACAACCGGACTATCTTGTTGTTCAAAGATAAACGTCTTCGAGTAGAAAGCATCCATAGCAGAATCTATATCTATGTCCAATGACTCTGTAGAGCCCACTAGAGAAGAGCTGAACAGCTTTGTTCCTGCTACACCAGCAACTTCTTTGATCAGTCCAGAATATCTATCTTTTTCTACAGAAGACGATATATCATAAGAGTATTCTTGATAGTAGTCATTGTCGGCAAGTCTTTTAGTTGAGTCACTCAAAAACGATGTAGACGATTTCCAAGCGCCTTCAGTTTTGCCTGTACCTAAAGATCGAACTGTCGCTTTCGCTACAACCGTTCCGTAAGATGCGCTAACAAGTTCATCATTAATTATATCTACTATTTCTCGATCAGCAAATTTATATCCAGTATTCTCTACTTTAACTTTAGATATTTGACCAGTTGAATACGTAGCTTCTCCTTGTATCGTAGCATTCCCACCCATTGGTCTAGAATCTGGATCTCTTGCGATTGCAGTAATACCAATAGTTTTACCACTGTCTGTTTTCGCATCAATAGACTCATCGAAATCGTAAAAGCTCATCTGTCTAAAGTGAAAATTATTACCAGCTCTTTTCAAAAACTTAGCTTTTGCTGTATATGGTATTGTGTTGCCGCCACTCTGCGACAATGTAGGGACACTAGGATAAGAGCCGCCACTTTTTTGTACGATAATTGTAGTTATATCTACATTCAATATATTCTCTAATTGTATTTCTTGTGTTACTAAATCACCTACACTAAAATCTAATGATGATATTTCATTAGGATCAAAACTGAATACTATATCTCTTTTATCGAACTTAAGTATACTAGAATTCTCTATATTAGAAAACACATCATTCGTATAGTTTAGACCTTCTTTTGTAATCAGGCTATCAATAGATCCTATGGTCAGTGTGATAGGTGTAAAAGCATCTCTCAGTGTAGTACCTAAACTTTCAGATCCTTCTCCAGACATACCGTAATCATCATCATCACCAAAGCCATCTATACCACCAGTTGTCGGAACTTGATTCAACACTACTCCAGCAAAGTCGCCAACCTGATCTATGATAAGTGTCACAGTCTCTGAGTCTTTGATGCTTCCTATTGTATAGCTCGCTGATACATTATAACTAGAAGTCGAATTGAAAGTTATTTCATCGCTAGAATGATTAACAACAAAGCTTGATTTTTGAGCAGTTGATAGTGTTGTGAATTGATCGAATATGCCAAGCTCAGGCAAAGCAATTGTCTCAAGATATTTTTTCTGTGTAGCAGTTAAACTTCCTAATACGCCTGCATTATCAGATGGATAACTAGCGTTCTCGACATACAGAAAGTAAGCATCTAATACACCGATAGCGGCAGCGTTTATAGATCCAGCTGCTGCAAGATCGCCGACTATTCTAGTGCCGGTTAGTCTATGACTGCCTGTAGCATTATTAATAGTAGTTGTCGTGAAGTTCTGTCTACCCGTTGAACCGCCACTAGTAGCATTGGCTAAACTGTTATATAATGATACAGTGTTATCGCTATTGACTTTGATAAAATATGATGTGCCGCTCACAAGAGGAGATAAAGCAGTTCCAGTAGCTGTGTAAGTCACTGTACCTAGATCAACAAATCCGTGTAGTGGGATTGTTATTTGATCAGTACTTGCAGCCACTATAGTTGTAGACGAATCAAAGTCATTTTGGATAGAGACTGTTTTAGTGTAAGCATTCTCTACTTCAGGCAAAAGAGGCTTATCTACGCTAACAATTCTAGCCAATTCTGTCTTTAATATATTCGAGCCAATGCCAACACCAGATGTGTAAGATTTATTCAACTGCGTAATACGGTTATTCGTATCAGCCGCACTAAGCGATGTTGCTTGAGTCTTGACATATAAGAGTGGATGAGCATATGCAATGACAACAGCAGATCCAGTCATGCCGCTAGCGACTGCGACACTACTATCATTATTCAGTATGTTCTGCTTATATGTCGTGACAATATCGCCAATTTTAATATTCTGAGTAACCGTACCACCTACTATCAATACTTGATTACTTATGCCGATACTATTCGATGCGCTGCTTGTAAGTGGATCAGCATATCCGAATCCACCGTCTACTACACTAAATGATATTGTACCGGTTTCAGCCGTTGATATTTCAGTCACTAATCCGCTAGCGCCTATACCACCAGCAGATGAACTAATCTTTATCTTATCGCCCACTTTCTGATTAGGCAAACGACCCAGATTATTAATAGCGACATTACTCACACTACCCCTGACCAGCTTACCGATAATTGTAGAAACAGTGTCACGAGTTCTTGTTAAAGAATCATCTGAAGTAAAGCTGCCGGAAAGATTCGATAGATAGACGATCGGACACAATGAGCCCGAGAAGTTTACAAAGAGTATCTCATCAACAAAAGCACTAGCAAGCGATACACTGCCGACTAACTTATCGCCTTTCTTAACTGGATAACCATCACTTGTGAATACTGGATACATCTCAAGATATGCATCGCCGCCAAATATCGAATCAGACGGTCTTAATATAGAGCCACTCGGATAGAACACTTCGATGTCTTCATCAAAGAACAAACGAAAGACAAGCTCTAATGCTTCTTGGGTACCCTTTCTCTTGTATATGTCAGTAATATGCTTAACGATAAATCGTGTATCAACGACAGTATCAATAGGCAAATCGGATAGATACTTCTTCTTATAATAGATAAGAAATGTAGTGAGCGTAGTATCAATATCCTTCAGCTTCGGAATATCTCTATCCATCTTCGCATCAAGATGTTGATAATATGCTTCAATAAAGTCTACAAGAAAACTCCCCTCTTCCCTATAGATACTAGGAAATTGAGAAGCAATATTAGAATAGATATTATTATTTAAGTCAAGACTCATATATTATACTGCCAGTGGTGTAGCTGTTACTGTTACGTCTTCTGATCGTATAGTAATGATACGATCTTTTGGTGGCTTAATATCTTTATTCAAAGTAGATGCAGTAATCTTGATCGCATTCCCCACATATGAATCAATACTCAAGCTAGTTAATTTGACAATTCCCGTTGCATAGTTCACTGTACCAACTGAAGACTTAAACACTGTTGGTGTATCAGTCCCGTCAGTCACAAGCATTATGTTACCAAGACCATCATCTTTCAATGTCACTGCTGAACCATCTACTGTGAACTGAGAAGAAGAGATCGCGGGCTTAAACGATGTGAATCCTGTTATAGCGTCAAACGCATATGGTGTATTAAGAACAGACTCAAACGTAAAAGACGGATTACTTATAGCCCCAATAGTGGGGACATACTCAATGATCGGCTTAGATGTAATGTCAGTACTTTGTATAGACACATCAAGCGCATCGAGTGTAGCCGCTAGATTAGACTGAAGTAGTGTTCTATTAAAGTCATTAAGATTAGTATTCTGATAAGAGAGTATAGCAGCCGCTACTTCAGACTGTATCTGAGAAGAAGACTTAGTGGTCAAGTTACTATCGTAGGATACAGATACAACAACTTCTACTTGCATGAACTTAGCAGATAAGAAGATTGGCTCAATAGTAAGCGGAGTCTTATCTTTAAGATAGTTCTTGAAGTTAGCAATCTCATAATCAGCAGCACCCTCACCACCAGTAACATCAACTGAGATGATAACTTTTCCGAATTGTGGTGGATCTACTTCATCACCACCGTATACTGATATAGCTTCTATATTTGGAAATCTAGCTCGCAACAGAGTCTCGTAATCTCTTTTTGTAATCGCTCGCTCTTGTACTTGAAGAGCCTTTGGAGCAAAAGTTCTGATCGATTCTATGTCTTCGCTTTGTGAACCGCCAGAAGAGATAGAGTCCAATACTACAGATATAGAAGACGCGCCGCCGAAAGAGCCTAGCGTCAATGAATTCACGCCGTTCGCATCAGGTCCGGCACTTATTCTATACGATGCTGCGATAGAGTCAGTGATCGTTGGCTGTATGCCAAATTTATTTTGACCGAATTGTATGCTATAATTTCCATCATTCTCTGGCTGGAGATAGAACACTTTGTCGTTTGCGCCAACGCCAAAAATATCAGTCTTGTATACATACGATTCGCCGTTCACTACAACATCAAGACTTCTAGTGTCTATATTAGGATTCGATAGCGTAGTACTCTCAGAAGAAATCAATTCTGTCAACATACGACCTTCATATAAGTCTACATTAGTTACGATGTATTGTGTAGAGTTAGAAGATGAGCGTGTCGCTACTTGAACTTTATCTGTGATGAACGTATACGTCTTGTTTCCACATCGCCCTATAAAAGCTGTGTGTTTCGGTATCGTGAAGAAGTTGCTTGGTCCAGCCTCTAGTGTAGCTGCTGTGACAACTATCGACACTCGTACAGAAGATGATCTACGGCTAGTTGGTAAATAGTTAAGTTCTTTAGCATGAGACAATACGCTGTTACGTTGTGATGCCGAATCTAGAAACATCTCACTAATCGCCATGTTATAATAGTAGTTGCTATAGAAAGAGTTATATGATAGTACGTCAAGAAGTACGTTCATATTAGACCCCTCGTAGTCAAAGTCTTTGAATCGACTCTGACTTCTTAGAAACGTCTTTAGCTCTTCTTTAGTTTGAGAGAAGTCTAAGTTTGTAATCGGTGTTATCTTTGTCGCCATGACTATCTTATCCTACTGAGATCGATTGTGAGTGATGATGTATTAGTGGTATTTATGACGCTGAATACTATTCTTACACTGAGATCATTATTGTCAATGTTTCCAACTACTTCTATGTCACGAACATTACATCTTGGCTCGTATGTGCGTATAGTACGCTTGATATTCTCTTCTAGTATAATGATGACATCTGGTGTCATGTTCTCGAAGAGTGAGCCGCGTATGTCACAGCCGATATTTGGCTGAAACAGTCTTTCGCCTCTGTCTGTGCTGATAAGATTCTTGATAGACTCTTTAACACTGTTCTCGTTAATCACACGAGCAATCTCTGTTCTACCAGGAATCTGATCAAGATTCTTAGTAAAGTCAGAGAAAAATTCTTGTGCTGTAGTACGCGGCGTTAATGACATATTTTGTGTGACTCCTTATACTCATATTTATGAGTTTCTGTTAAGAGCATCATAGTGCGTTATATGATCTCTTCTTAATCTTATCTACAGTATCAGTTACTGGCTCGTCTACTACTGCATTGACTACACCAGTGTATGATAAGTCTTGTGCAATAACGGCTTCTTGTAGAGGGATTATTCTAGCTTTTCTGTGATCATCGCAATCATGCATAGTAGCAAGTCTCTCATATTTAACTAGCTCTTCGCCACTGAACTGCTCACTCGTCTTAATATCAATCCCGTCTTGACCAGCGACCCATGATCTTCTAGCGCCAGTGTCTATATGAATATACGTATTATAGATCCCGATACCAGTGAAGCCACTCTTACTAGCAGCTTTTACTGTACGCTCTCTGTTCTTCGCAGTCACACTAATGTCTATAGCATATGGTGTCAAGTGTATATGATTTGATCGACCACCCATATCTGCTGTAGTACTCGTTTTCTCTTTGACGCCATGTAGTACTGTGTATGTATTTCCGGTCTGCTTCTGTACTCGAAGTAACTTAGCCCATATAGACACATCTACATTAGACCATTCAGCTAATAACGGATCACTAAACGTACTACTATCAAAACTCAATGAGTCTTTAACGTTACTTGCTGCGTCACTAGCAGCAGATATTGCTGTGCTAGTGACGCTGGATGCCGTATCTAACGTCTTTGATATAAGACTTGATGAGTTCGTTGATTTATCGTATATCTCTGTCTCTTCAAGTGTGATGATTCCAGTATCTGCATCTACTCGCTCTATAAGCTGAGAAGTGTTAACACTCTCCGGAATGCCTGGTATGCTCTCTGGTGCGCTTGTAGCGCTAGTCAATGTACTGATAGCATCTTCACGAGCAGAAGTGATCGTTGTAGTCAAAGAAGAAGAATCTCTACTAGCAAACAATATCTTGTCTGTCAACCCTTTATTCGTAATAGAAGCTATGATCTCTATCTCTTCAGCAGTCGGACATGGATCTGTTAAGTGCTCATCTGTAAGATCTGTGCTGTATGTCTTAATGACATCTTCTCTAGTCTTCTTAACTATCGCAGGATCTATGCGTGTTGCACCGTTATCTACTGCTTTCTTTATGTTTCTCTTTGATACAATTCCCAGTACTTTAGCTTCTACAGCAATCGCTTCAGCAGCTCTTAATAAGTCTTTACTTGGACCCATGAGAAGATCTTGTAGCAACTCAGTAAACTGGCATAGTCTATACATCAGTAATGCTAGATTCTCTATGCTCGTTCTTTCAAATTGGACTGTTATGTTAGTAAAGAACTCTTTGACTCTATCTTTGAATGATTCCATGTTAGCATCAGAGAAGTGACTCTTCACTTCAGAGATTTCTCTGTTAAGCTTCTTAAATAATGCTTTACTGGCACAGCCCATTGCTTTCAATTGCGGGATTATAGAATTAATAGCTTTTAATATTTCTAGCTTGACTTTCTCAATCAATTGCTCTATAATAGCTTCTACTTTAGCAAGAAGAGCTGATAACTGTAGCTTTCCAGCTATAGTGCTCGCAAGCTTTACTGGATCTAAGTCTAATGACTTTATATCTGCTAATAGCTTCTGTCCGGTATCAATCATATCGAATATTAAAGATAAGCCAGTCAGTAGTTCACCAAATGCAGCACACTGACCACCACTGATCGAAGCACCGAGATTCTCTTCATAGAAGAAGTTAAGATCACTGGCTAACGAAGCTAACGAACTGTTCATCCCGATAGTCGGTGAATACGTATTCAATGACTCTAGTAATATGTCTACGTCTACGCTATTCTTAAGGACGTAATCAGCAATCTCTACAAACGTTAATGGAAACTGCTCGTACTTATTCTTCAATGTCGGAAATGCGGTCAGATCTTCTTGACCGAGTACAGCATTTAACTTATTCGTTATAGAAACCACGCTGTCTCTGTTGACTTTATCGAGTGGATTCTCTTGGTCTATGAGTGTCGAGAAGTCAGTGAGACCAGTGAAGATCGCACTGCTTGGAGTCAGAGCTGAAGAATCAAATCTTGACGCAAATGGGCTAGTACTAGTACATTCTATTGACATTTATTTTCACTCTTTTTGAATATTTTGCTTGACACAACGTAGCTGCCTGGTGTATAATAGTAGTATCAGCACCAGTAGGTACTATAAGTTTATGAATCTTTTTAAGTATTTCTGTTGACAACGGGATTGTTTGCTGTATAATAGAAGATACAAGCTCAATCGGCATGATATATTTATCAATCATTCTGACTATCTCCAGTACCCATAGTAGAAGTAATAAAGTCTCTTACTCTAGTAGTGACTGGATTCATCACTGCTTGAAGTGCTGGGAGTGTTGGTGGCTTGACAACTGTCGCATTTTCTGTTATACACTCTAACGTAATCGGTAATGCGACTGGAGCTGCTTGTACGTTTCTAAGCGATTGAATAGAAGCTGTAGTGATTACTGACGTATCTGCTGTCAACATCCCCAGATTGACTAGTAAGCCGTCTACTGAAGTAACTCCAAGTGCTGACATATTCAGCGTTAATCCAGCTCTGACATCAACTGCTCCAGTGGATACTACTTGTGTTTTCAATAAGCTCGATATATTCGTTGCAATCCCACTATGAACGTTGACAATACCGGTATCAGATGTTACACTGACAAGTACTGGCGAATGAATCTCTATCCCCTTAAAGCCAAGATCTTTATATGGGACTGTCTGTGCTGTTGTAGCAAGTGGACCGGCTGGTGGTGGAACACTATAAGCCGGAATTCCGTTAGACGCTATCTTAGTATAAGTGTTACTTAACATGTTGGTCTTATATGAATCAACATGAAAGTCTCCCATAGTAGCTTTGATATAGAAACCACCGCCGTTTGCGAAAGTTCCGGTCTTACACTTAATGTTATTCATAGACACTAAGTTTATGTCATCGCTCGTTGCTTGCATTCCAATACCACCAGCACTCATATTGATCTTAGCACCGGCATTAAGATTAATCTGATTAGATGCTTTTACATTAAAGTTTCGACATTCAATGTCAAGATCACCGGCTATCGTTATCTTACCAGATCCCTTTTCTATTTTAAGTGTGTAGTCTTCTTGTATATTAGTATGCTGAGACCCCTTGACAAACGTAGATTGTACACCTTCTGTACTAGTATAACTATCAGAGAATGATTTCACGAAGATAGTCCCATTCGGATCTATCTGAAACACTGAGCCTGAACTGTGAGATATTAACATTGTGCCAAATCCATCACTGTTCATTCCGTCACCGATTACAACAAAGTTATCTCCGTTCTTGCTCTGTATAACTCTAGTATCACGATTGTTCTCGGGCATAGCAATTGGTGGCTCATCAAACGTTGTATTGTCTGCTTGCTTTATGTTGTTTCTCTTATACGAAGACTGAAGAGTCGCTTGACCAATATCAGCCCCTTCTCCAGTATTGTATCTGTGCATCTCTGGTGCACCATACTTGTGTATAGATTCTGGGGGAATATAGCCGTCTTCACCAGGCTCACCAGACTCTGCTGGAAAAGAGAAGTTCATTCCGGGTAATCGACCCATGATGATCGGCTGCTGTGCGTCTCGTCCGTCTATAAAGAAACCAAAGACAAATTCGCCGACTGCTGGGATGATTGGTGCTAAGCCGTAAGTCCCGTCTAGTACTGTAGCCCATGGAAGATGATCAGTCGGGACATCATCTTCACCAGTCGCCCCCTTTTTAGCAGGATGTATCCCAAATGCTCGTACTCTCACTCTACCGGAGTTAGTCATATCATCAGAGTCTTCAACAACTCCAACAAAGTGTAGCATGTTATTAAAACCACTCATGAATCAAATTCCTTTAGAATATTTGTTGACAATCTGCCAATTTGTGATATAATAGAAGTAGCAACTCGAAAAGGCGTCAACTCAATCATTTAGCTAATCCACCTTTCGTAATAATCAATGTTTGTTTATAGTCATCACCAGCAAAGCTATGACCTATAGAAGTCACAAGATACTTACCAGATCTCTCATGGTCAACTTCTCTTGTAGAAGCCACTGTAGTACTAAACTTATATAGATCAAGATCAATAACATCACCGGGATATAGATGTATTCTTCCAAAGATCTCTATGCTAAATGCGTTTCTGTTCATATGATAATCAACTATAGGCTTAGTAGTATAGTTCTCATAGAAGTGTTGATATGGCTTGCGTTGAGCGTTTTGCCCCTCATTCATGCCGATCTGCGGAAAGTCTGTCATCAGAACAGTCTCGGGTGCATTCGTAGTCGAAAGAAAAGAGTTGACAAAGTCCTTCGAATGTGTTAGCTTCAATTCAGATGGCGCTTCGAAGTCTTCAAACTCAGCGGCATAGTCAAACGTTCGAGTGATTCTTGTACGGTGTGCAATGTCTAGCTCAGTGATAGTTCTACGATAACCACCGTTCTTTATATCAGCGAATGTATCAACTTTGGTACCGTACTCAATGGTCGCTACGGACTGCTGTGCTCTCTGCTGACCGTCACCTGTGTTGTTATCTACAGTGCTATACATAAAGATTAATCGATTCCTGGCATTCTCTGAAATCCCTTCAAAATCGACTTTATTTTTGATTAACCACTCATGCGTACAAAAGTAATATCTATCTCTTGTCTCAAAGAATTTAAATAGCGATGATTTACTCTCGTTGCTATACGCTCTTCTAGATAAAAACTGCATAGCGCTATCTGGTCTTAGATTTGGTATCACTAATGTCTGTTCACCAGTGGTTTCTTCTACTATAAGTTCTTTATCTATCTCTTTATTACCAGTTAGAAAGTAACTATCATAGACTTCTTTAACTATATCTGATATTTTAGCATTGGCATATGACTTTCTTACTTCTCTTTGATCAGAAAATAGCTTTTGTTGTGAGCAGAATTTGATTGTATATGACATCATACGATCATTTATACCAGGTGATGGCTTAACGTCTTCTATAGCGTATATAAAGAAGTGTGAAGTTACTATATCTCCGTAGAAGTCTTCATACGTTATGATACATTCTTCTTCTCCGATCATCGGGACGTCTTCTAGAAGATTATCACTCTCGCTTATTACTGCTGATCCTTGAATAAATGGACTATTCATACTCTCGCTTATCGACCAGTGAGTAATAGTGTTATTGACTTCAACAAAGCCTGGCATAGAGCCGTCAGTTCTCTGTTGACTTGCAAGAAGTGGTCGTATTTTAAAGCTCTTTAGTACATAAAAGCCTGCATTTGTTAGCTTATTACTCATTGATTATAGTCTTCAGTTGGTCTTTGATAGTCGATAGAAATCCCTTATTGATTAATACTATTTCTTTTCTTGATTCATTTAATTCTACTTCATAATCATACGCTCGAACAGCATAGAACTCTGGTAATGGTGTATTAAAGTATGATGCTCGATTTAATTTAATTGTCGGATCGTTTAATGATTGATAGTGTATGATATTAGATGATATTGTTTGATTCTTTGTCCACTCTGTCACCGCACTACCAGTAGCATTTGCGAGACTTGCGTACTTGCTAATGATATTAGCTTCTAAATCTTGTGCAGACTTAGGCCATTGTGTGTATGGATCGACAATATCATTTGATAATAGTACTAACCAAGCATATGCTGGATCATCATAGTAATAAAATGCAACATCCTCTGGTCTCTCACCCTCTTGTACTGTATAATTCATATACGCTAGAGCAGATGATTTGATTAATGAGGTTAATTTAGCTTTTCTCGTTATATCGAGTAGAGTAACGTCATCAAATGTTGTTGTTGGAAATGATGAAAAGTACATATTATGCAGTTCCCTTTGTGAATGTTACACCTTCTGGTAATCCGGACGTGTCTGTCCCGTCTATTTGTGCTTGAGAGAACCCCTGATTTAATAGCGTTGACTCTGCCATTAATTGCTGTGACGTTGAGCCATCGGGTAATACTTTTTTAACTAATACTTCATCAACATTATAGCCAGTTGTGACTGCATTAGGCTGACCATCATTTGTTCTAACGATACTAGCATCATATTCTCTTGATTCGCCATCATTGCTCGATAAATTATCAGTGACTCTAGCATCAACAGCTTCGCCTATCTCTTCTTTAAGTAGATCGGCAGCAGAGTTATCTTCAGCGGTGTGAATAAATGCTTCATTTAATGTCATAGTAATCCCAATTTGTGATGGCTTACCACCTTTTTGAATTGCTAAACCACCAGGTGTGTAATCAATATTTAATTGTGAGATCATCGAAGTCTTAAATTTAAAGTAATAGTTCTGATCGACGCCCATTAGATAGATATTAACCATTGCCGGATATTTTAATAATCCTCTATCGAGTGCAGCTACACCAAATTCAGAGTCATCTCCAGTCAATAAGCCAGTTGTTTTTGGTAATGTTACTTGTTGAAGTGTACGAATAATCTTTTTTAATTCTCTTGCTTCTTCTTCACTCTCCGGTGATAATGTCCACTCTAAGTTGTGTACTTTTAAGTCTACTCCCTTAAATACTAGTGTAGCAAATGGATTCAGCGCATTACCACGACCGACTGCGATACCGTTTGCTGCATCTGGTACTATTTTATTCAGTGTAGATCTAGCAAGAAACGAACCACCATCCATTGCTTGCCCTATTTTAGCTCTTACATCAGTCATTGCAGCGGCAGATTGTGCTTCGGTGCCCATTATCAAGTCTGTCGCTGTATTAGCACTATCTCGACCCATCTTTGCTGTATTTTTTACAAAGCTACTAAGTGCATTAACGCCGGCATTAGCGCTCTTGCCTGGCGAAAAAGCTTGAGCTACAGTTGATCCCGTTAATCCAATCTCGTCACTACCAACATTAACTTTAAAGCTATCTTGTAGTTGTTTGGGCAACGGAAGCATTATCTCAGCAACGGGTATCTCTTCAGACCCCTTAATTCCACCATACGTGTACTCAAAGAATCTCATGAGCATGCCGTGAGCGCCAAGATCTTTAGGAAAAGTTAACACATTTGTCGGTCCTCTTTGCTCGACTTTTCTTCTAGCCATAGCTTCTAGAGGACTAGTCTTTAACAATTGCGTACTTTGTATATCAGCCATTTCGTAACCTTTGTATAAATATTAAGTTGATCTTCGTTATTTATTTATATGAATTGGAATAAAATGTTATGGCTAAATATTATCAGGGAAAGTTTAATCCCAAGAACCCACACAAGTATAAGGGCGACTTCACTAATATAATATATCGTAGTGGATGGGAGCTTAAGCTTATGTCATATCTTGATAAGCATCCCCATGTGACGAAATGGAATAGTGAAGAGATTATTATACCATATCGGTCATGCGTTGACGGAAAGATGCATAGATATTTTCCGGACTTCTATGTCGAAAAGATATTTCAGGGTAAAAAAGAAAAGATATTAATTGAAGTGAAGCCATATAAAGAAACTATAGCACCAACTGTGCAGAATACGAAGCGTGGCACTCACACGAAGAGATATTTAAATGAAGTCAAGACTTGGGGCACGAATAGCTCTAAGTGGAATGCGGCTGCAGAGTACTGTAAAGATCGTGGCTGGAAGTTTCAGATAATCACAGAGAAGGATTTGGGTATAAAATAGTCGTATAAATACAAGATAGATTAGAATAAAGAGTAAATAACATGGCTAAGATCAACGAAGACAGCGAGTTCACTATACCATTAAAGAATCTACTATCATTGGTTCTTGCTACGGGCATTG
>Ga0115572_10000483_pt1 | contig 33524 bp, 60 predicted proteins | sample COGITO_mtgs_1206_FD_88681 | JGI IMG/M metagenome (GOLD analysis project Ga0115572, IMG submission 88681) | Pelagic marine microbial communities from North Sea - COGITO_mtgs_120607 | ecosystem: Environmental > Aquatic > Marine > Epipelagic | place: Germany:Helgoland, sampling site Kabeltonne... | reverse complement strand
ATGAAATATTCTCTAAGTCTACTAGCCTATCTGGCGAATCTGTGCAAACACCACAAGAAGTATAAATCAAGTGTCCCAGCCGGCTGCAGGGTCATGGGGGTTAATAGACTAGCCTATAGGCATGCGGGTGATTGGCCATGGGCTGTGGGCGTCGGTAGCCTCGAGTTTAAGGATCCATGGCCAATAGAGGCTGTTCCATGTACTCCTATTACTCCAATACCCGTGTGCGCGTTGATATTGGTGCTGTCTAGGCTTGGTGGGCCTAAGTATACTCTGATGATACTTTATTAATTGATTAAGAGATTCTGAGGGCTTGGTTGCCTAGTGGCCTTGTGATAGTCGTACATGTCTACCTTGTATATTAAAGCCGTGGAAGCCTAGTGTCTAGTTTGTTAGTATCTTGTAATGGTTATCTGACTAGTATTTGTTTTATACGGTTTATGTGTTTGCTAACAGAAATTTTTTCCAATTTTTTTCCTGAGTCTATTAGTTGTTATAGTATAATATAAGGGTGTAAGGGAATATGGTGGGGGATTACTTTGAGTCTATTAGTTCTTCTAGTCTTTTATTAATGGGATCTACTAGATGTCTTATATGTTTATCTAGGTATTATAGTAATTTGTGGTGGGTGGCGCGCCTCTATTCGAAGACTCTAATGTAGTCGATTGCCATTTGTTGTGGCAGTTGTGTTTGTCCATTTGGGCTGCCTGGCCAGTTGCCTCCTACTGCTATGTTTATAATAAAGAAATGTGGCAATTGGAATGCTGGAATTTGTGTGATGTCTTGCTGGTGATATTGTTGATTGTCTATATACCAACGGATTTGTTGTTGGTCCCAAACTATTGAAAATACGTGAAATTCTTGATGTAATGGAGTTGGCCATGTTTTATTACCTCCATAACTGGCATAGCCATTATCATACCAATGTAGAGTACCAAAAACTTGTCTGTCTCCTAGTTGTCCTCCTATCATTTCCATTACGTCAATCTCTCCACAATAGGGCCAACCTACTTGTCTAAAATTTTGACCTAACATCCAAAGGGCTGGCCAGATACCTTGACTATATGGTAGCTTGATTCTTGCATCTATTCTACCATACTGAAATTGTTGTTTGTTTTCTGTTATTATACGTGATGATGTATATTGTCTTCCTCCGTAGTTTTCTTGTTTTGCTGTGATTATTAAATAACCATTATCTAGTCTTGTATTTTCTTCTCTATAATATTGTAATTCATTGTTGCCCCACCCATTGCTGCCTGTGCCTATCTCGAATGCCCAGTCATCACCAATCACGGAATCATTAAATTCATCACTCCACACATTTTGTAAGCCAGGATAGGCTTGTGGTGATTGATAGCCAATGTCTACTATTTGACCAAAACTTAAATTTACGCTGTCAAGTTGTTCAATATATGAAGTTGCATTTAAATGTGCTCTAACCCGAATCTTTTGCCAACCTGTATCGCTATAAGTATACATAGCAAATCCATCAACTGATTGCACTGTAGTCTCTTCATTGTTTTCAAAAAATGTTGTTGTATAATAGTTTGCCTTGTTGGCTGAGGCCTCAACCGTTACAAGCCTACTATTTTGTTCATTTTGAATTGTAAAATTTAAATCAGTTGGTAAATCTAGATAGTAACAACTGCCATTATCCTTTTTTGCGTTAGAATTATAATTTGCTGCATTTGGATCAGTGCAACCTTTTTCACAACTATTTAAAAATAATACGAGGCATATTAATATTAATCTAATCATTAATATATTTAACCCTATTTTTTACCAAACATCAAACTCTACTTCTAATACTATATTGCCATCTTGGTCTCTGTATTCAACGTTGCCTATATTGTAACCAAGATCTAATATGATTCTATTTGATTTTTTGGCTTCTTCTGCATCTTCCTCTATTTCATTCATATCCCAAAAGGTGGCTATAAATGATTCTAAGATGTCTTCTTCTAGTGTGTCAGTTGTTGATTCCACATGGTGAAAACCCATGTCCTTTGTATTAAGAAATTTAAAATATGCTTTACTCATTATTTGGTGTTAGTTAACCCTGTCTTTGTTTATATCTAGGGTTAGATTTATTAATTATAAATAGTCTGCCTTTACGTCTTACTAGTTTATCTTCTGGGTGGCGTTTCTTAACCGATGCTCTTGTTTTCATATGGCTAACACATGATGTTCTCCGTCTTTGTTGATAATAACCTTTTCACGATCATATGATGGGCCGCCGATGCACCAAACTTCTGTGCCTTGTAGTTCAAAGTTCCAGTGTGTATCTAAGAACTGTAATACCTTTTCTTTTTGTTTACCCTTTATCTTAGACTTAAACTTAAGTTCATCAAATTTTCTGAGGGCTCTCTTCTTAGCAAGTTTATCTTGTAAGTTCTCTGCTGTAAATTGTTCGTACGTTTTCATAGTTTTAAGTGTTTCATTTGTAATTTTTCCAATTTTTTTCTGCTTCTAGTGCCTCTAGCTCAAATGGATGGTTTGAGTATTTATAGCCATCATTATATAGTTTTTTAAATTCCTTTTGATCTTGAATAGTATGTGTATGTTCATGTAACAAAGATCTGATAATTTGTTCAGATGTATTAGTAACTTCTGAGTAAATATAAATTATGTCTTCATCTGGATCATATTGTGCATTTGGATTACCTTGTTCTAGTTTTAGGTCATCAACTGCAACCGCGCCTAATCTATCCCACATGTTTTCATATACCTTAACTTGTTTTGCTTCTCCTCCAAGGTCTTTAACTATCTGTGGATAAACCTTTTTAATGATTTTTTCTATCTTTGACTGAGAAAAGGCTTCATTAATAAATTCCTCATATGTTTTCATGTATTATTTATCTATAAAAGCAGCAACCTTTATCCAATAGTTATATTTATTATTATCTGTGCTTTGCTGCTGTATATGTTTTAATGCTACCTTTGCACAATCAGTAGTAACGCTTAATGGTATCATCATGCCTTCTCCACACTTGTGCATTTCATTTAATATTTCTTGGGCCTTTTCTTTTGGTTCTTTCATTAACTTATTTCTCCTTTTTCTTCTACTAACTCTATTGCGTCTTCATCTTCTTTTTTCATTTGACAGGTAGCGCAACATCCATCTGCTCCATGTGTAATTTGTAAAGGCTGAAACATTGCTACAAGCATAGCCATCATTAAGCCCATAAAATTTGCTATTCTTTTCATAATTTATTACTATAATGTGTATATAATCCCCACATACAGTAACCTAAAACTACAAATAATAATATTTCTGGCATTATTGCCGTTGTTATTATACCCGCAATAATGAGTACTATCCACATTAAGGCTATTTCTTCTCTATTTTTCATATTCTAAAATTTGACTTGTTTTCATATTTACCCAATCCTCGTCCTTTTCAGGATTTCTAACATGCAGTAATTCATGAACTATTGATTCTTCACAAAGGTCTATGTCATGGTAAATAGTGCCCTCCTTTTTATCAAAGTCTCTTTCAATAGCAACAAAGTAAGTTTCACCACTATATTCTATTTGTTCTGGTAAGATTCTTTCTGTTTTTATTTGCCAATCACTGATTCCAAATCTTAATTGCCACTTTTTTATTAGGAGTTCCATCTATGATTATATGATGGAATGTAGATTTGTTTAATCTTCTATACAATCATTCATGCGTAAAATCAATTGATCTCGCATAAAATCAATTTCATCTATTGCTCGCTCAGAAAGACCATTTCTACTCATTAAGGTATTGTCTAATTTATCTAGCTCTAGCTTATTGCGGCGATAGATATACGACATTCCTTTTTTTACATTTCCAAATTTAATTTGTCTAGCCATTATTATATAAAATATTTATTTACTAAATTTATTAATTATTATATTTTACTTTTTGTAAATTCTATATTTGAGTTTAATCTTTTACTATCATTTTCACTCAAATTTATTTTTTTATTATTTTTTATTTTATTAAATATTTTATATGCACTTCGGTACTCGCGAGTCCATGTTAATGCAACTGCATGTTCTTCTAATAAACCCCATTCGTATATTGTAGAATTTAGGAAAAGATCAGAGTCTAATCTTTTAATTAAATTTAAACCGTGTTTAGAAATTGCAACAGCATCTTGATATTTTTTTAATTTTCTATTAAATTGAGAACTCCAAAAATATACCTCAGATCTACTTGGAATTAAATTATATGCCTTTGAACATAAATCTATACCTAATTCTAAATTACTAAAATTATGTCCTTGAATTATAGCTGCACTTAAATAAGAATAATACCTTTCTTGAATCCATGTATTTTCCATTTCAGCTCTTTTTATGTATTCAGGGTATGCTAATACATACTCTCCTGCGTCCTTATATGATTGAGCTAAATAAAATTGACTTCTACTATCATTTGGGTTTTTTTCTAATTCTTTTAAAAATAAATCTGCATCAAACATATACTTTTCTCTTGGGTTTTCAAATTTAGAACTTTTACCTCCTTGAAAACTACTATCTCTTAATATTTTAATACCATTGATTGGAGGAAGTTTAGGTTGGCCCTCGATACAATGTACATAATTATGAGCTGGACCTCTCCATTCATTTTTTTCAAATTTTATATTTAAAATTTGATCAGTAGGATACTCAGCGTTCTTGTCTTTTTTAAATATTTGATAGCTTCTTTTTTTATTAAATTTTAAATACCACCTAGGATCTGTTATTTCTAATTTTTCATCAGCATCTATGCACAAAACCCAATTGCAATTATGATTTTTGCTTTTTAAAGATTCTACTGCTATATTTAATGCAATATTTCTATTATGTCCAAAATTAACCCACTCGTGATTATGGATCTCACCTTTAATTCCTAGTTCGGTAGTTATTTTTTTAATAATATCGATTGTATTATCAGTAGAACCTGTATCACAAATAACATAGTAGTCTATAGCATCTTTTACCGAACGTAATAGTCTTTCAATGTTTTTTTCTTCATTCTTAACTATCATGTTAAGACAAATCCCTTTTTCCATACTTAAATTTAATAATTTAAATTAATTTATATATTAAAATAAAAAAGGGCCACTAAGGGCCCTTTAATTCTATTTTAATTATTTTACATTTCTGTAAGATTAAACTTATACTTTTTACCAGTATTTCTATTAATTAAAAATAAATCGTCGCTTCCTTCTTGAATTGACCAGTGACCTGAAGTTCCATCAACCTCATTTTGTCTACCTTCGTTATTTAAATTAATATCACCTACTAATAAATTAGGAGTTTTAATCTGATCTCCTTCAGCCTTAATCCAAGTGTCTCCAATGTACATTGAATTATCAGATAAGAAAAGGTGTCTAATTTTATATTCAGCATTTCCTAAATCATATTGTTCATTTGTATCTGGTATAATAGATGCAGTCATTGTACCTCCCATGTCAGAAGAATCACCTTTATCTCCTTTTTGTCCTTGATTTGCAGCAGTACCATCAAGTCCAGCTTCTCCTTTTTCACCTTTAGCACCATCAAATCCTGTACCATCTTGTCCAGCTTGACCTGTTAAACCTGGGATACCCATTGCACCTTGATCTCCTTTATCTCCTTTAGCTCCATCAACTCCAATAACACCATCTTGGCCGGCTTCACCTTCATCTCCTTTTTCACCTTGTATACCAGTTAAATTAATATTCCAATCAGTTGATTCTGAATCTGATGTACTTTGATAAAGGTTATCAAAAGACATTACACCAGTAGAACTATCATATGAAGTTACTCTTGCAATATCAAAACTACCTGGTCTTGCAACCATAGATATTAAAACATATTCACCTCCTTGATATGATAAGCCAGTATCTACTGTTACTGTACCTAAATCTGCAGTTGGGCTTCTATCATCACCGAGAGAGTGTGGACCATCAAATGATGTCATATAACTAGCATCTTCACCTTTTTGACCTTGTAGACCTGTTAAATTAATATTCCAATCTGTACTTTCTGAATCCGATGTACTTTGATAAATGTTATCAAAAGACATTACACCAGTAGAACTATCATACGAAGTTACTCTTGCAATATCAAAACTATCCGGTCTTGCAACCATAGATATTAAAATATAATCACCACTTTGATATGATAAATCAGTATCTACTGTTACTGTACCTAAATCTGCAGTTGGGCTTCTATCATCACCGAGAGAGTGTGGACCATTAAATGATGTTGCATAACCACCTGCTTCACCTTTATCTCCTTTGTCACCTTTTTCACCTAGCTTTCCAAGTTGCCCAACGCTTCCTTGGTTAATTTGTCCATTAAATGATAAAAGATCAGCTGATCCTTCACCTATACCATCGTTAGGGTCTGAATCAACAACTATATTTCCTGCAACGCCTGTAATTCTAATTTCTAATTTAGGAGTTGATGTTAGAGATTGAAAGTAATATCCATCTACACCATCTGTCCAACCTAATACAATGGCTGATTTTTGATTAACTTCTCCAAATTCAGCATATGTTCCATTTTCTAGTTTCCATATCATAAAATGACTTTCTTCTAAAGTCACTGAGATACCGCTTTGTTCGGCTGATTTATGTACACCAAATGTTTGATCTACTGGTGGATTGTCATTAATAATAGTGACATCTTTTCCATATGCAAACCTATTTGGTTTGTTTAAAGGGTTTTGTAATTCCATAATAAAATTGTTTTTCTTTTATATATCAAAAAAGGACCCCGAAGAGTCCTACATTTGTTAAGCTGGGCCACCTATTCCGAAAAAAGACAGATCATCGTTATCCATTTCTTGGGTATTAACTATATAGAGAGAATCAAAGATTTCACTATTTATAGCCTTTGCAAGTCCTTTCTTTTCTTGCTCTGGTCTCATTCCAGAAGTTGGCTCTTCTAGAATGTGTGCCATTTTACTAAATTGTTTTTTGGAATGTACTTATGTACATATATTATATATCAGTCTACCAATACCACAATCTACCGTTGTCTCCAGTAAATGCCAATATTTTCCAACTTAATTCCTTAGGCGTTAATTTATTTTTCCAAAGCCAATATTGAATTAGCCTTTCACAGCTTCTATCAGTTTCTTTAGTGTTTTCTAAAACAAAATTCCAAAAGTCTACAAATTCTTCAAGTCTATTAATACCAAATGCAAAACAAAAACTAGGAGTCCAATTCATTTCCCAAGGTTCTTGACCAGGTATCATTAAGTCTTTATAGGCCCAGTGTTCTTTATCTGGATTAGGAGCATTCCATATTTTTTTAAAATAAACATTACTTTTGTTTATTAAATTAGTTCCACAATTCTCAGTTAAATTATATCTGCCTGAAAGCTTTACTATATAATCGTATTTTTTTAATTTATCTTTATAATGTTTTAAAAATGTAGAATATAATAGTGCTTCACAATATGACTTATTTTCATGAGTATTTAAAATAACTGTTTTTTGTGCATCTACCTCTGCAAGTCTTATGCATTCTAGATCTTTAGCTTTCCATAAATGTTCATATTGAAATAATAAGTCGTCTGCGGCTTCAGTATCTAAAGACGCATCGACTACGTATACTTTAGCATTTGGATAAATTGCATAAATAGAATTAATAGCAAATGTCGTGTGTGAATATCTTTCTCTGTCTGAAAAATAACTTCGGTTTTTAGTATAATCAAATCTACCTAAATTTGGTATTAAAACTGAACCTATAATAAAAACTGGCTTCATTTTGTTTGTTTTTTCTTAAAATTTACCCTGTCTTCTTTAGCGATATAGCCTTTACTCTGTGAAATAAATTCAAAAGGAAGTTCTAAATGATCAATTTGCATCTTACTTTTTTGGTGCCTTTTCCATATCCATTTCTTCATTGGTGCACTTCTTTTAAAGTCATTTATTCTTTCAATGTTTTCATGAAATTGTTCTTTATATTTATCAAATTCAGTCTTAGCGTGTTTATCATTCCACCCTATTCTATCTTCGCTTAAAGATATATCATGGTTATTTCTCATCATAAAAACTACTAATGTTTTTTCTTTTACGATTTTATGTAGCATGTGAGATAATGCAGGTGCTTGAATTACCTTAGGCCCATGTTCAATGAAACTTAACATTTTTTCAAATCTTGCAATACCGTGTTTAAATTCATCAACATGTTCATATTCTAATTCAAAGGCTAATTCCTTTGCAACATATGTTGTTCCAGAACGTTGAGGCCCACTAACTATAATATAGTTATAATACTTGCAACAGTCTATAAAATGTTTCCAATTTTTAAGCTTAATCACTAATCTATTTTTGATAAATTAAATTTAAACTTTTCACCAGTATTTCTATTAATAAGAAATAAATCATTTGCACCTTCTTGAATTGACCAATGGCCTGATGTTCCATCAACTTCATTTTGCCTACCTTCGTTATTTAAATTAATATCACCAGTTGAAAGATTTTGAGTAAATATATCTTGAATTCTAAAGTTAACATTACCTAAATTGTATTGAACATCTGCAGTAGGTATTAAATTGCCATTATCGTCTTCAAGAAATGTTGAAGAAATACTTGGACCCGAAGGACCTTGTGGACCAGAAGGACCAGGTGTTGAAATTATAGAAGTACCAGAAGGATCAGTGTTTCCATTTTGAAAAAGGGTATTTTCATTATTTAGGCCATCACTTGGATCTCCATCTACTACAATACTACCGGTTAAACCAACAATTCTTAATTCTTGTGCAACTACAGGATTAATAGCTTCAAAAAATACTTTATCATAATTTGTTAACCAAGGAAGCGTTAAACTTCTTTGATCAGTCGCGCTTTGTCCATAATCAATCCAATTGCCTTGGCTTAAATCATAGAACCAAATCTTATATACCTTTCCACCAGTATGTGCTAAAAGGCCTGTTTGAAAACCTGATTTGTCTATACCCTGTGCAAGGGTTGTTGGCATATTGTCTCCTATAATATCAGTATCTTCATCGTATATAAATCTATTTACAGCATTTAAGGGCTTTTCTAATTCCATTTTAATTTTTTTTTTTATAATTTAATTATATATTAGAATTTTGTTTAATAAATGAGACTGTAATATATCTACGACCTGAATAAATTGGCCTTGCACCATGTCTATGTGTAATTTGACCGGGATGAATTGTTGCAGTTCCTACTCTCTCTGGATTTGACAATAAACCATATTTAGGAAAGTAAGTTCCACCTCCATCAAACTCATCATTTAACTTTACAACAAGACTTAAATGACTGTGATCATGGTGTAATGCTAAATGTGACTGTGCATCTGGTAAATACTTAACTAAAAAGTTTTCGTTATTTAATCTATCCCAACCTTTACCTTCAAGCTTCCAAATATGAATTGACATTGGTCTAATAATTTCATTTAAAACCTTATCGTATATTTTATTCATGCCAATGTCTTGTAAAAGAACATCAGTTGTTGGATAGAATTTATGCCTTGCATGTGTCCAGTTGTTTAGTTCTTCTGTCATTGCAATAATTTCATCACAGAAGGTTTTAGTAAACAGGGGAAACTCGTACACTTCATCTCCAATGTGATCTACTATCAAATCCCATTCACCTCGTTGAATAATAGGATCTAAGTATCTTTGTTTCCATGTATCCCAATTAGAATCATCTAATATTTTATATTTTTTAAAAGGTTTACTATTTTCAGTTTGTGAAGTTTTTTTGTTTGAAGTTTGTGTAATATGTTCTCGTTTATGTGCATAAAAATTTAAAGTTGGCTTAAACAAGTCTGCTACATCTTTTCTAGGATGTTTAATATAAGTTGCTGGTAAAAACTCATCCACTGGCATTATATTATTTAAGAAGTCATATTTTAATATTTTTTCTAAGCCACTTCTTGTCAAACAATATGACTGCATATTGTAACTGTACCCTGCTTTAAGCCAATTAATTCCAACCTCTTCTTCAACTTCATTTGGATTTACCTTACTTCTGCCTAAATAAAAACCATCTACGTTTTCTGGTAAATCACTTAAATCTAAATGTTCTAATGAATGTATTGGGTTAAAATCTTCTTCTAAAAACATGTAAAGTTCATGTCCTTCTTCATAGGCTTGCTTCCACATAAGATAGTGGCCTATTGCACAACCTATTTCTCCTTCTTTAATATCTCTATTCCACCAATTATTAGGGTGATCTTTTAATTTCCATGTTGAAAAGGGCTTCCACTTAATATCGGTGCTTGTTCCATTCACGCCTACTATAATTTCCCACTTAAACTTGTATTGAATATTAAGACTGTTTAATTTATTTTTAAGCTTTTCGTTTTTAGAGTTTAAATTTAAAACGAAAGCCTTATTTATTTTATTTACCTTGCTTTTTATTTTATCTGTATACATATCCTTTTTCTCCAACGTTTGCAAAAATACCCATTTCTTTAACTTCTACCACATCTTTTTTAAGTTTATCATATAAAAAATGTTCAAGGTCTGCATATTTTCTATTATTAAAACTTTCTTTAATTTCTTTTTCTATTTCTATAAAGGCTTTTCTAGTTTTATTTAATAAATATTCATCAAAGCTCCAACAAAAACATCTATATAGTCTATCTATTGAAAGTGTTTTTTGATTACTTTCCACACTTTCTAAAAAAACATATTTGTTTTTCGCAATATGTTGTTTTATATTAAAGTTAGGGGATAATGAGTATCTTCCAGATAGTTTAAAGATTCTATCATATCCTAATAGACTATTTTTAGTAATAATGTCTTTAAAAATATAACTTTCTGTTCTATTTTTTACATATATTAATTTTAAATCTTTACTGAATTCTTTAGGAACCCCAGCTTTTACCATATCTGCTGAATATATTGCAGCATCGATAATAAAATTTTTTATATTTTTATCATCTAAAAAAGTCTTGAGCATTACGTTTTCAGGTAATGCTTTTAATAAATAGTCACTTATTTTTTTAAAGCTGGCGTCTATTAACCATATTTCAGCATTATTAAAATTTGCATTAATGCTATTTATAGTAGATATTGTTTCAGAAAATCTTGCAATTTCATTATTTCCCCATGCGGTATGAATTGATGATGTAACTAAGAATAAAACCTTTGAATCCTTACTTAATTTTTTTTTAAATACTGCCATTTTAAGTTATATTGTAATTTTTGATTTGTTTTAAAACTTATAATTAAACCTTTTTATTTCTTCTGCATATATCCTTGAAACAATATCAATAGATTCTTGGTCTAAATAATAATCTCTATATGATTTATTTTCAGGTTTAGTTTTTAGTAAATGCGGTAATTTAGTATGTTCTATTTTTATTTTTTTACAAACATGTTTCCAATCTTCTTCTAAGTTTTCAAATTTACCTATAAAATCCATTTTATCCATATCGACTATGACTGCCTGAGGTGCCCAATGTATATTATAGAATCTATTATCTTCTTTTTCTAAAATAATTAAAAACTCCTTTAAAGTTAAATTATTATTTTCAAAAAATAATCCTTTTTGTTTTAAAGAAGGAGATGGTCTGTTTTTCCATCTTTTTTGTATTTTATTTCTATAACAACTGGCTATTCTATCCCATGGGTTTCTAACAAATGTGAATTTAAAATAACTATCGTTAACGTCTATTGACTCTAACCTTTGTCTAAGTTTTATGTCTTCGTTTATTGAAGATTTTAAATTTTCTTTAATGCTACTACTTGCAACCTTAGGCATTCTAAACCAAGCAAACTTTTTTGTCTTAGAAGTAGAAACTAATAGAGGTAAATTTTCGTTTTGTTGACTAAAAAACATGTATTGTTTAATGAATTTATTATTATTTATCTGTTAAATAATTTATCTAATATTTTTAATTTAATCGTGTCAATTATTGTAAAGCTATCTGGATTCCATAATTCTCTATCATTTAGTCTATCATATACTCTATATAAAGGTCTATATAGATATAAAAAATCCCAGTGATCTATTGCGAATCTTTTAACCGTTGTTTTATTTGGCAATCTAAAGAAAAAGGCCAATAAAGAATAATCATAATAATTTACACTAAAATTAAATAGTTTAAATCCCCAAGATTCTTGATTATTATGTAAATCAATTTGTAGTAAGTCAAAACTAAGATTCCACTTATGAGTTTTCCAACTTATTTTTTCTAAAATACTATTCACTATACCCATCTATTACTTTTTTAATCTTGGCACATTTCTCATACTCTTCCTGTTCTTCAAAATGTTCTAGTAATTCTTCTAAGTTTTCTTTTTGAATGTCTGTTGGATCAAATGGATAAACTATAAAATCTTGTGTTTCACTAGCGTAATTAACTTCAATATTTGAAGTATTATTTGAAGTATAAATTGCAGTATGTTCTAACAAGTATTCTTCAAATGTTTTACCACAGGTAACTATATTGTACATGACATCCATTGATGTACACCAATCGTAAATAAAGTCTTCATCTTTAAAATCAGGATAATCGTCAAATATGTCCATTATATAATTGAATTAACAAACTGTTCAACTGTTTCATCACTTGAATTAAAATCTTCTAAAAGTTTTTTTAAACCTTTTCTAGAAAATGTTAATAAATAACCTCCATCGTCATCTAATTTATAAGGAGCTTTGTATGCTGCATCCTTAGTTTGTCTTAATTCATTTAAGGTTCTTTTCTTTGGTTTTAATTCTATTTTATCTTGTTTCATATTAATTATATTAAAGGTTATTCCGTTGTTTCTTCCTTGACATCTTCACTTTCATTTACTATCGACTCAATCTCATCTAAGAATATCTTATCTGTCCATTCATGTCCACCTGCTAATTTAGATGTACATCTCCAACATGTTACCGCAACTGTATCTTTTCCTACATCTACCGAAGTGTTGCAATATTTACAATTTAATTTTTTTGATGCGTTGTTACTTGCCATTCTTTGTTCTTTTTGAATTAATAATTGATTTATAAACCACTATTGGAAATGCTATTGGAAACATTATAATTGCAATTAAAACACCTAATATTCCTATAAAAAAATTCTTAATCTTTTTCATTTCCTTTATGTTTAGTTTTTCTAGTATATTTTTTTTTATTTTTATAGACGTTAGGCCTCATTGCATCGTAAATTTCCTTTATGGTAACGCTAATGTGTTGTAAGCCTTTTCTATCTTTCATGTATATTATATGTAAAAAACTAAAAAAGTTTATAAACAATTCTAAATCTACTGATATATATTATAACAAAAAAAATTAAGAAAAGATGTATACAGGCGCATATATTATAGAGGATTTTTACGATAATCCTGAAGGAATTAGAAATTTTGCACTAAGTCAAGAATTTGGAGTAACTGGTAATTTTCCAGGAGGTAGAACTAAAAGTTTTGCTAATTGGGATGGACCTAAAAATGTAATTCAAAAATATATTGAACCAGTTCATGGTAAGATCGTAGAATGGGATCAAAATACACAATATAATGCTGCTTTTCAATATACTACTTCTAGAAATAGGAGCTGGATTCATGCAGATGGGAATACATCATGGGCAGCTGTATGTTATTTAACACCAGATGCTCCAGTTACAGCAGGTACAGGTTTATTTAGACATAAAGAAACAGGCCTAGAATGGTGGCCAGAAGATAAAGAATTACAAAAAATAGTAGGACGTGATTCTCAAGACATGACTAAATGGGATATGACTACAATGATTGGAAATAAATTTAATAGACTTATTTTATATAGAGGGAATATGTTCCACTCATCATTAGACTATTTTGGAAGTAATAAAGAAGATGGTAGATTATTTCAAACATTCTTTTTTAATTCAGAACGTTAATAAAAAAAAATAAAAAATGGAACACTTTTATAAAACAATAGGCGAAGATTGGTTTGACTTTGATGACATGTATTCATATGTAATAGATAATTTTACAGATGACTCTCATTTTATAGAAATAGGATCTTGGAAAGGAAGAAGCGCTGCATATATGGCAGTAGAAATACTAAATAGTAAAAAAAATATAAAGTTTGATTGCATAGATACATGGGAGGGCTCGGTAGAACATACTGCAGGTGACAGGCCTTGGGTAAATGAATTTAAAAAAGATAAAGATTTTTTATATTCTACATTTTTAAAAAACATACAACCTGTATCAGATATTATTAACCCTATAAGAAAAAGATCACATGACGCTGCAAGTTTATATAAAAATAGAAGTTTAGATTTTATTTTTATAGATGCTTCTCATGAATATAAAGATGTATTATTAGATTTGCAACTTTTTTATCCTAAACTTAAAAAAGGAGGAATAATTGCAGGTCATGATTATGTTAACTTTGGAGGAGTAAAACAGGCTGTTAATGAATTTTTTAAATGTAATAATCTTTGGGATGGTACATGGGAACAATTGCCTTTGATAAATGGAAGAAAAGATAGGTCGACTCTAAATAAATTACCTATACACTTAGAAGCTAATAAACCTATATCAGTAAATACTTCATTTATGTATAAAAAACCATAAAATACGTCTAATATTTAATAAGTTCTGTGATAACCATGTCCAGCTACCCTAAAGGTTCTTTTCCATGTGCTTTTATCACTATAACTTTTATGAGGTTGAGTATAATTAAACTTTTTAGCAATTCTATTAACCTTTGGATTCGTCATATTAAGTTGCTTTACTCTTTTATATGGAGTGCAACTTAAAGTAAAAATAAATAGAAAAACAAGTAGTCTCACTTTTTTAACTTAGGACTCCAATTCTTACGCAGTCTATGCAATTGTCTAAATGCAGCTTTTTCATAATCGTACATTTCAGCCCATGTTTGTGGAAAGAATCTTAAATAAATTTGAGTAATAAAAACTAGTACCCAACCTGATAGGAAAGGATAACCAAATTCTGGTTGATCAAATCCTAGTGCTAATAAAACTCCACTACAACCAAAAAGTCCAAACATAAGATAGGCTAATAGGTGTTGATTAAATATTGATTCAGAACGATCATGTAAAACCGGTCTATATAAGTTAATAATAACTCTTCTGATTTTCATGGCCCAATTACTATAAGGCTTTAATAAAATTTCTTCTAATGATTTTTTCATTTTAATTCTTTTTATTTTATATATTTAACAATTAAACGTTTTCTTAATATATTCCTCCTTTTGTTTTTGCCCAAGTAATAAATTGTTCCAAATTACTGGAAGTTCTTCTTGGCTAGATCTATGTATATTTACATATTTTAACATATTTTTTTTCATAGTTTCAACATGTTCTTTAAAAGGATAATTTGATTGTATGTTATCGTCTAAGGTTGCTTCGCTAATGTAAAAATCACTTGAAGGAGTTACAAAATATCTTATTTTTCTTTCTTGATGTAATTTAAGCAATTGAATGGAGTATAAATGATCTTCTCCGTTTGGTAAATCTTCATCCATTCTTTCCGGGGCACTTAATTTACTTTGTAACATTATTCTATCAAAGTTACTAGGATATTCATGATCTACCCAATGCCCTTTACCTGGTCCATGTTTTTTCTTTTCAAATAATGAAATTCCCCATACACATCCCCAATACTGATTTTGATCACCTACTTTAAAATGATGCCCTCCTCTTTTTGTTTTAGCTACTAAATCAACAGTACACTGTCCTAACACGTCTAAATTTGGATAATGTTCAATATGTTGAGCCATTGATTTTGTAAAAGTTGGATATAACCAATCATCTCCGTCTATTTGACAAAGAAAATCTGAATCGCTTTTTAAGAATAGATCTCTGCATGAATTTTTACCTTTACCTGGTTTTCCATTACTTTCTGTTCTAATAATTTTAAAAGGAAAATTAGTATTTAAAACTTCTTCATAAAAACTATCATTTAGTGTATTTACAACAATAACTGGTTCTATTTCTACAAGCTTTGAAGGTTCTAATTCTAAAACTGATTTTATTAGTCTTCTTAACCTGTCAATCCTATGATTTGTAAGTAGGCATAATAATATCTTATGTTTATTTACACATTTCATTATATTCACTTTCCCAATTTTTTGTAATAAACTCATTAAAGCTAACTTTTATCTGATCGTTTAAAAATAAAAAACCAAAAAATCTAGAATTAATTAAATATTGAGGTGTTTTTCTTTTTCTTAAATTATCACTAAATATTGCATATTCATATCTATTACTATTATCATCATATGTTATATGCTTTAATAAATTATTATTTATAAAATATGTACAGTGTAACGTGTCTACTTGAATAGCTCCTTTAATATCCCTTCTCCATATTTGAAAATACTCATCATTTTTTTTAAAATATCCTGATTCATTAGCAACATTATGGTAGTTTGAATAAAAATTGTTTTTAGTAAGTTTTAACATTGGACCTACAACCCCTAAATTTTTAAAATTATAAAGATATTCAATAGCGTCATTAACTATAAAATTATCACAATCTGCTATAAAATAATGTGCGTTTTTTTCAATTGCAAAATTAATAGATTCTTGTCTTATTTTAGATAAAATTTTAAATCTTTCTGCATTCCATTGATGTTCATTAAATTGTTTTAATTTTTCAGAAATAGATTCTGAGTTATAATAAACTGATGCATATTTTTGACTATGTTTTTTAATAAAGTTTTCTAATATTTCTTGAGTATTATCTTTATTATCATTTGTTTTAATATAAAGATGTATTCTTTTTTTATCAAGTGTTTGATTTAATATACATTTTAAATAAAAATCTAGACAATATCCTTTATCTTTAGCTAGAATTGCGACTACTATGTTTTCCATTTTTATATAATTTTGCGGTCTGGACGAGATTCGAACTCGCGACCCTCTGCGTGACAGGCAGATATTCTAACCAACTGAACTACCAGACCGTTTGAGCGAAAGAAGAGATTCGAACTCTCGACCCTCTGCTTGGTAAACAGATGCTCTACCAACTGAGCTACTTTCGCTTATAAAAAAGTTACCAGACAGGGATTCGAACCCCGACTGACTGGACCAAAACCAGCCGTACTACCATTATACTATCTGGTAATAACTTTCTAACTTATATATCTCTTACAAAAAGAACTTTGTACTCCGTAGGAGAATCGAACTCCTATTTTATGGATGAAAACCATATGTCCTAACCGTTAGACGAACGGAGCAAATTTATTGATTATTATATAACTCTAATAATTATTGTTTATTTTCTTTTAAATATCTTTTTGTATATTTTTTAGCCAACTCTACTGCCTCTAATTCTTTAGGGTTTGCTGACTTAAAATATTTATATCTTTTAATACTATCTATAATTTCTTTAGTGTCTTGTAAAAAATGAATCCATTCATGAATAGTTGTATCGATAATATCTTCTACCTTTTCATGAATTAATGGATAGACTATAATTTCATTATCGGTATAATCATATTCTCCATAACATCTCTTTTGTCTTTTCCAATCTATCCAGACCTTTGGTAATTTTTCATTAGACGATAAATTATTCATGCACCAATTGGCGACATCAAAAACTAAACTTTCAATGTCTTTTCTTCTTTTCCACCTTAATGAAGTATCTTTATGCCACTCTTTCTGCATCTAACTTAAATTTAGGATGGTACCATATCATCCTATTATTTTTGTCTTTTTCTCTAGCCATTTCAGGATTGCCATAACATTTCATAAAAGGACCAATATCGACCTTTGCACCAAATGGATTTTCCCAATCTTTAATTGCTCCACCTCCTCTTTGATATGCTTCTAGTGGAATTTTATTACATAGGCTTGTTATTTCGTCAAAGTATATTGCCAGCGCCTGTCTTGCTATTAAGAATGGATTTAAGTTTGGAATTCTATAAATAATTTCTGCTCTTAAATAATTACCAATACCGTTAAAATATTTTTGGTTCATTAAAACTTCACATATTGGCTTGTTAAATGCAGATTTACCTAAATTCTTTTTAATGTTATCTGTAAATTGTACAAACTCCGTTGTTGGATCTGGCCCTCTATCTTCTGACCAATATCTATTTGGCCACCATTTACCAAATCTTCTCACATCTACGAATGACAGAGACGTACCATCATGTGCCTCAAATATCAAATGACTGTGTTTATGTTCTTTTCCTGTTTCAGTCAACCTGAAGTGACCAGACATGCCCATAGACATTCTGATAGGGTACTGATCCATATATAAAATTAGTTCTTTACCTCTACTTTGTGCAGTAATGCCATAATCTTCTCTTGGCATTATAAATTTATCCCATTTATGAACTGGGTTCTTTTTAGGACTTTTAAATGATTTTCCTTTTGCTACTTCGTTAATATAATCTGCTGTAAGTCTAAGTTCGGCTAATTCTGGCATCTGTTTGTTTTAAACTTATATCACCAAGTAAAGAAATGTTTCAACCATGCGAAGAGTCCATTAAGTTGTAAAACTGCAAGATTCCATTGCTTCTTTTGTGCAGTTTGAACTAATACACATGCAAATCCTAAGATGTATAATGTAGGCTCAACAGTCCATTGTGCTGCAATTAAAAAGCCAGCACCCATATAACCTATTCGAGTTGCAAGCCTTTCTGCGGGTGAAAGGTGTCTATTTGCAACCATTATTTTTAATAGTCTTCTTTTCATTCTTTTCAGATTTGAACGCGTATTTATATAGATGCTCTTCTTCTATTGAAATATCTCTAATAAACTTTATCCCTTTTATTTTTCTTTTCTTCATAAGCTGGGAACCTGCCCCAATTACCATGGCCATCATAATCAATGTTGTCATTAATTTCATTAGCGCCATTTTCTCTTTCTTGTATCTTGTGTTGAGTGTTTATCATCCTTACTAGGAAAAACATATATGTTCCAAAAATAATAAACCCTACTGTAAATATTACTATCTCCATAATTTATTTCTTAGTGTTAAAAAAATTAGCTAATCCTAATATTGAAGGTACCCAAATACCAACAAACATACCTTCATCTTTTAAGCCACTAAACCATAATGATACTGAAAATAAAAAGCTTAAAAAAGCTAAGATGATTGGGTAATAATTTTCTAAAAATTTCATAATTTTAAATTTAGTTGTTTAATATTTATACTCGATAATATTGGAATGTTTAAACTTTAGAGACTTTGTTTAAACATTTTTAACTTGTGATACCTTTGCCTAAAACAAGAGGAGCATCTTCTCTATTAATATTAATCTTAAAGTGACTATCGAATTCTCTAATAATTAATTTTTTATTTGTGTAGTTTGTGTAGTTTTTCCAAACATAGGCTTGCACCTTGTCATAAAGTTCTGGGTTTTCTTTTTGTACGTCCATTTCTATTTATTTATAAATTTTACTATTTCTCCAATGACGAAACTGTTTTTCTATTTCATCATCTATTTTTTTATGTTCTATATTTATTTTTGGATTTGTTTCAACCGTAGGCATAAATTCTTTCATTATTCTCTTAAGTTTTTGATATTGCAGGCTTGAAATTTCAAAATCTTTCTTTGCCTTTTCAAGAGTCGAATCAACTCGATCCCAATCTTCTAACTCTACCCACAGCATACACTTTTCACCAACCTTATTAAAATTAGCTTCACTACCTATCTGGGTTAATGAACATCCCTTGTCTATTTTTGTCTTGTATTTTGGCTGTGAGCCGCTTCTCATACCTCGTAAGGTACCGAAACCTACACGTTGTGATAGTTTATTAATCTTAGCTGCATCCTCTTGAGGCATGATTTGGATAGTGTTGCCTGTTTTGTGATAGACAATATCAACACAACCATATCGCTCTACATCCGAGCAATCAACACAAACTTTATAGCCAAGATCTACTCTGCCTTGTGGTATTTCTTTTTTACAACTCTTACAGTTCATATTAAAATTTAATTACAATGCCTAAAGTAAAAGCACTTAATCCAACTACTTGTAAAAGTTGATTAGGGCCAATTCCAATTCCAGGACCTTCAAATTTATGATAACTATTCATTTCTCTCTGATGTAAAATAAGACCAGTTGTAAACATCCCTAAACCCATACATGTTAAAGCGACTTTATTCTTTGACGCTTCAGTTCCTTTAGCAAATGTAGGCATTGATAATAAAACTGCAATTGCTATTATAATTATTTTTTTCATATTTTAAGCTTTAATTTATAGTACTAATATAAACAAAAAAAGCGACCCGTGAAAATCCAGGGCCGCTTTTTTCAAAAGTTATTAACAATTTTATTTTTTTTCTAATACTTCGTCGTTGCTTTTATTTATTCTATGAGCATTTTTATGTTCACTCCATAAATACCCACACAACGTTCCGCATACGAATGATAATAATATTAATACCTCTAATGTGTATTTTATTTCTTCAGAAAGTTGCATCGTCTCGAACATATTTTTTAATTTCAAGAGTTATATATCATTACTTATTTTTGTTTTTCTTTTTTCTAACTTTTCCTTTCTTTTTATTTCTTATTGCAATTTTTCTAAGCACTTTAAACTTTCCATGCTTATACAATTCACTAATAGTAGGCCATGCCCATAATAAAATAATTGCAATAATAAATATCCAATCTAATAATCTCATAATTTTTAATATTGTTGAGGTGTCCTATAACTTGACCGGCAGCCTTGTGAACGAGAAAGGATTCGAACCTTTGACCGATAGCTTAGAAGGCTATTGCTCTATCCAACTGAGCTACTCGTCCTCTGTAATAGGACACCTCGGGGTTTGTGCTTCCTTGGTCTATATTATATGAAAGTAAGTCGGTTTGTTTACAAATCCCAAAACGTTTTTCTTTTCTTAGAAAACTTTTCTTTAATTTTTAAGATTATTTTAATTAACAGTTCCCTCAACCTTTATAACTACTTTTAAGTGAGACAGTATGATTAAATGAAAGCTCTTCATCTTCTACTCTTATATAATATCCATTTCTCATAAATTGTACAGGATAATCTTTTGTTAATCTAACAAATGGTTCACCATAGGCCATTGTTGAAGTTTTCTTATAGCCATTAAAATTGTGTATTAATATTTCATCACACTCATTCATGTTTACCCAATGAATTGTACCTTTTACCTTTCGGTCTAGTTCCATACCTGAAAAACTCTTTGGATCATATTCAGCAATTACCTCAACTATGTTTCCAGCTTCATCCTTTACACAATCAACTGCCTTTACTACGAAGAGTCCTTTCAGTCTAACTTCTCCACCAATCTTAAGTCTATGGTATTTTCGGTTGGCTTCTTCTCTAAAATCAGCACGTTCAATCCAAAATTCATTAGTATAATTAAGTAGTCTACTACCATCATCTGAATTACCAGGATTATTTTCTATAATTACCTTACCAAACTCATGTAAGTTTTTTATTGTTAATTTAAGTGGATCTAGGACAACCATTTGTCTCATTGATTTTTCATTCAGTTCTTCTCTCAAACATTCCTCAAGCAAGTGTCTTTCAATTTCTGATTCACGTTTGGTTATACCAACCTTAGCACAAAAATTCTTGATCGAATCTGGCGTAAAGCCTCTTCGTCTTAGGCCACTTAATGTTGGCATTCTTGGATCATCCCAACCATCAACAATTCCTTCATCTACTAATTCTTTTAAATGTCTCTTGCTTAATTTAACACCTTCAATATTAAGTCTTGAAAATTCTATTTGTCTTGGATGTGGTTGCTTTAATTCTAATGCATTTAATAGCCACTCATAAAAAGGTCTATGCTCCTTAAATTCTAATGTACAAAGTGAATGACTTATTTTTTCATACCAATCTGAAAGAGGATGTGCAAAATCATACATTGGATAGGCTTTCCATGTATTTCCAGTATTATGATGAGTTGCATCTATTCTTCTATAAATAACTGGGTCTCTCATTAAGATATTTTGGTGCTGCATATCTATTTTAGCACGTAATACACTATCGCCTTTACCTTTGCACATTTTATTAAAGAGGTCTAAATTTTCTTGAATAGATCTTGCTCTGTATGGACTGTCTTGGCCTCCATTCTCAAGGTCACCTTTCATTTCTCTAATCTCTTCAGATGTAGAATCATCCATATACGCTTTATCAGCCATGATTAAATTTTCAGCACATTCATTTAGGAATGTAAAATAATCGGACGTGTAAAGTGGTTTGCCATATTCAAAGCCAAGCCATTTAATGTCTGCTTCTATTGCATCTGTAAATATTGAATCTTCTGCTAATGGATTTGTATCGTCGAATCTTAAGTTGCAACCTACCTTGTATTTTTCTGCAAGGCCAAAGTTTAAACAAATTGCTTTGGCATGACCTAGGTGTAGGTAGCCATTCGGTTCTGGTGGAAAACGAAATTGAAGATTTTCTTTAGAGCCATCTTCAATTATTTCTTCTATAAAATTCATCCGTTTCTTTTTGGAGTTTGCTTCTTACTTTTTTTACCTCTATTGATTTTATTCTTATTACTTAAATCTTTATGATAAAGTCTTGTTAATTTCTTTTCGAATTCAGCATTAATGTCATCTCCTTTTTCGAAATGAACTACTTCTTTCTTTTCATTATAATAAGAAACTATTGAACTTCCCAATAAAGAATTAATAGAATAATATTTAGTTTGTTTTTTCCAGTCTTTCATTAGTTTAATTTACATAATATTCGATCCTTATTTATACAAGGATAGTGCCATATCTTTTTTTTGTTTCCATAATATTCAGCTTTAGATATTGTATAAGTTGGATGGTCGTAGTTATATGTATCTAACCCTGTTTTTTCATAAGTTAGTTTTGTAACTTCTCCAACCTTGACATCTCCGTCAAAAAATTTAAATTCTAATTTATCTTTTAAATTATATTTATGCTTTTTCTTCTTCATCTTTTATTAATATTCTGGGAACATCTTTCATAAAAGGTCTTTTATAAACTGTTTTACCTCCATCTGGAGATTCGTATATCCAAGTTTCTTTCATTTTTTTATTCTTATTGTAATATCATGTGAAGCAGTTTCATCTCCTCCAAAATAAGGGTACAATACATATCTTTTATATTCCATAAAACAAGGTCTATTCATTTCTACACATGTTCCATCAACACACATATCGTATTTACTATCTATTATATTCATTGTCATATAAATTGTTTCATTTAAAGGAACACAACTTATTTTCTTATAACTAAACTCTCCGAACATTCTACGATATGCAAATATTTCTAAACAATTTAATGCTGGGCTCCATCTCCAACCAAATCTAATTGAACTTGTACTATGGTGATCTCCACAATCACTAACTCCCCATAGTTTATTAATATCCCATTGATTGTTAGGGTCTACTGTTTCATAGACTGCGGAACTGTCAAAAATAACTTGTAAATTAAATGTGGTATCGTAAGTAGTTTGTCTTGATGTTGTAGAACGATGTTTGCCTTCTTTAATTTTAAAAACTCTAAACCCATTGTCATCTATTTTCTTACATGAAAATAAAATTAATAATAATGAAAATACGTAAACTAATTGTTTCACTTTTTATCTTTTAATAAGTCTTCTCTACCTAATTGCTTGTATACTTCAAGTCTAGTCTTTTCCATTTTTTCAGCATACTTAGGATCATCCTTTCTGTTAAAAACGACTTGCTGTGTTAATGAACCACTAATCTTTTTAAGATCTTTATTTCTTGTTTTAATTAGCCAAGCTGCAAGATCTTTTATACTTAAATCTTTAAATCTGCCTTCAGCATCTGGTGCATCACTGTGATGAAAATCAGGAGCTCCTTTAGGCTTTTTTTCAACTATGAATTCTTCAAATAATCTCAAATATTTCATAGCATTTTTCTTTTTAATTTATTAACTTTAATGTCTAATTCTAACATTTCTTGTTTTGCTGCCAGTTTTTGTAAAGTTAAAACTAAAAGTTCTTGTTTATTTCCATCCTTTTCATTTCTTACTTTATCTTTAATCTCATCTATTTTATTATCAGTTTCTTTCCACTTCTGTCTAAGCTCTTTAATTTTAAGATTAAATTCTGCTTTGTTTTCCAATAGTTCAAAACGTTTGAGATATTTCATGTATTATATATCAATTTATTTTAAATGTTTTATAATATCATTATGTAAAGACTTGTCTACCATAGATTTCCAATCTTCATTTCCTTCTTTAATAGATGCTCTAATCTTAGTAGCTGAAATAAACATTGCTCCGGAATCTTTAGGTGGCATATACTCATTAATCTCATATCCTACTCCTCTTCCATAATTTACAGACTCTATATCTGGTATAATTATTACATCGACATCGTCACCTTTTGCTGCATGATATTTTTTAATCATATCTACAGTTTGTTCAGTTGTAAATGGATTTTTTTCATCTGGTTCTATGTCTCTAACCATAATTAAAGCAGGCACTCCTTTTTTTAGTTTTTGATTAATTAATTCAATATGCCCAAAATGGTAAGGTTGGTATCTTCCAACGAATATTGCATATTTTTTATCTACGTTCTTAGTTGGCTCTCCTCCGTGATTTTCTTTATTCCACATTGTTTTTTTATGTTTTTAATTAATTTAAAATCTTTAAAATAAATACTCTTTATTATTTCTATAGAACTATTAGACAATATTGTGTTTTTATTTTTAGTGACATTATATTTGTTTATTTCTATTTTTTTATTTATTTTTTTAGAAATTTCTAAAATTGGTTTTTCAAATCCATCATCGTATAAATAAATCTCATTTATAGACGTTTTTCCTAATTTATTAAATATCCAGTCATATTGAGGTTTAAAATGTATTTGATTTAATATTATTTCCTTTGAGTTTAATAATATATCCTGAGTCCATTCTTCAGGGTTAAATTTATAATTATTTGGAATTATTAAATTTGACTCTATTCTATCATGTTCACAATTCCCTCCATTTGATAAATAATTAAAGGCAGATAAAAACCTATCAATTGGATTTCTTACAAATGTAAATGTCCAATTTTCTTTTACTATATTACATTCCCATGGATATTTATAATTAACATCTCTAAGATCATGTCCTTTGATTTTTAAGTTATTTTCATAAAAATAAGCTGACCATGAATAACTCCCAGTTTTTGGCATTGCAAAAAATAATATATTTTTTTCCATTAATTAATATTTACTTCTTTAATTGTAGATAACAATTGATGTTTGTCTAAATCATCTATTAAGAATTCTACAGAATCCTCTATGCTTAAATTATCTAATCTTAATTCTGCATTCAATGGCTCTTCATAAGGAGCATCAATGCCTGTAAATCCTTTAATTTCACCAGCTCTTGCTTTTTTATAAAGTCCTTTAGGATCTCTACTTTCACAAACATCTAATGGAGTATCTACAAATACCTCAACAAAATCTTCACCTATAACTTCTCTAGCAAGATCTCTATCTTCTCTATAGGGTGAAATAAATGCAGTTAATACGATTGTTCCTGAATCTGCAAAAAGTTTCGCAACTTCACTTATTCTTCTAATATTTTCTTTTCTATCTTCTGGTGAAAAACCTAGATCTCCATTTAGACCCATTCTAATATTATCACCATCTAAGATATATGTTTTTAAATTTCTACCATTTAGTACTTCATCAAGTGCGTTTGCAATTGTTGACTTACCACTACCTGAAAGTCCAGTAAACCAAAGCACTCTACCTGGATGTCCTGTTACTTTTTCTCTTTGTTCTCTACTTATTGTAAAGCTATGTTTAGTCAAGTTTGTTGCCATTTCTATCTTTTTTACTATTTATTCCAAAATTACACGTGTACCATGCTCGTTCATGTACATAATATAATAACATTTTTGTAAAAAGTTCAGCTCCTCCTATTGAAAAGCCTACCTTTATATCTCCACTAATAAACCAACTTAAAGCAATAGTATCAATAGTACCTAATGCTCTCCAAGTTAATGTTTTTAGTATGTGTCTCTTTCTTGCTACCTGTTTATTTGACATTTTTAAAATTCTATTTCTAACGAAAGTGGTGAAGTACCTTTAATCAATCTGTGGTATTCTTCTTTTTTTATTTTAATTATAGAATCTATCTCTAATTTTTGAGGAAGTTTATTATCAAACTGAAACTTCCAGTCGTTTTTATTAAGCACTCTTATTATTCTATCTTGAGGATCTTGATGCCATTTAAAGAGATGGTCATCCGCTGTAGGATCAAAATGTCTAATTATAATATTTTTAGATACAAACTCTTCTGTAAAAGGCCTGCGATGATCTTCCATCTGACTAACAACCTCTTCATTAGTCATCTCATTACACTTACAAGATTTACATTTACAAGGCTTCTTTACCATGGATTGTCTGATTTAAGTCCCAATTGCTTACCGAATAAGGTTGGTCCATAACATGCCCAAAAACCTGCTTTTTCTGGATTCATCTTTGCCATCTTATCACAACCATGTCTTGCCCAAAAATTAGCAGCTCTACCCGCATCATCATTTTTTACCGTAGTAGTTGGATCTCCCCATTCTAATTTCTTTGCAATAATAGTTCCATCCTCTTCTGTACGTCCACTGTTTCTATAAACAATAAACTTCTTATTACCGCCTCTTTTTGGAGAGTCAAGTTTTACATTTTCTCTTTTACCTTTATATTTATAGACAGCTTTCTTGCCAACTTCTAGATTTTTTGTCATCCAACCACTTGGGCCTTTAAGAATTACATTACCTTTATCCCAATATTGTTTGACTTCTTCAAACAATTCTGTATATGCATCGCTACCTAATCTAAAGAATGAATTTGTTAGGTCTAGGCCTTCATCTACGTGCATTTTAAGTGCCTCTGAGACACCTTTATAGTCTTTGAATGATTTTATGAATTTCATGTTTTTAAGTTATTTACAAAGTTTAAAGCAGATTCAATTACCTTATGCATATCATAATATTTATATTCTGCAAGTCTACCTCCAAAATAAATACCTTCTTCAGAATCTGCTAACTCTTTATATTTATTATATTTATTATTATTTTCTTTATCATTGACTGGATAATAAGGATCTGTTTTTCCAGCAGAATATTCAACCGGATATTCATGCGTGACATAAGTGTGTTCACAATCTACTTCATCAAAATATTTATGTTCTATTGTTCTAGTGTATGGAACCTCTTGTTCTGTATAATTCATTACAGCACATCCTTGATAATTTTTTTGCTCTACTCTCTTGTGATCGAAACTTACTGTTTTATATTCTAGTTCTCCAAATTTATAATTAAAGAATTTATCAATTGGCCCTGTGTAAATTACATTACTATACTCTGGTAAATCAGCTTTAAAATAATCAGTTTCTAACCTTACTTCTATACCTTCTAATAATTTTTCAAATATTTGAGTATAGCCTCCAATTGGAATGCCTTGATACTTATCGTTAAAATAATTATTATCATATGTAAATCTAACTGGAAGTCTTTTTATAATTTCTTTAGGTAATTCAGTTGGATCTTTTTTCCATTGTTTAGCAGTATATCCTTTAATTAGTTTTTCATAAACATCTCTACCAACTAATTTTATGGCCTGTTCTTCTAAATTAGTAGGTTCTTTTATTTCTTTACCTTGTTCCTCTATGATAGCTTTAGCTTCATCGGGATGTGATATTCCCCATAATTTAGAAAAAGTCCACATACTAAAAGGAAGTGAATATATTTCACCTCTATAATTAGCAACCGGTCTATTCGTATAATTGTTAAATTCAGCAAATTGATTTATCCAATCCCATACTTCTTTATTAGACGTATGGAAAATATGTGGACCATATTCATGAACCTGTATACCGTCTCTATCTGCTGTATAACAATTACCACCTAAATGATTTCTAGAATCTATTACACAAACTGATTTGCCTTTTTTATTAAGTTCATGTGCACAAATAGAACCAAAAAACCCTGCACCTACTATTAGATAATCATATTTCATTTTTTTATAATTTATTAAGCCATTTTATATTGTTATCAAAATGTTCTTTTAAGCCAGCACATTCAGGACGATTGTAAATTAAATTAATACAATCTAAGCCTTCTTTCTTTTTACCCATTTTCCAATAAGCAACTGACATTAAATCATTTAACCAAAACCCATAACATCTTGGTATTAAGAATAATTTATATTTTTTAGCAGATTCTTCATAGTCAATAGACCTTGCACCTTTATAAACTCTAATTGCATCTTCGTGCATTTTTATACTCATGTAATAATCTCCTAAAAATTTATAACCCTCAGCTCTACTTGGAATAAGGTTTATTGCTTTAAGAAATGCTTTTTCTATTTCTCTAAATGAATAAATTTCTTTGTTTTTATTTTTATTAATTTTTATCATAGCATGTCCAATTTCCATGTGACTAATGTACACTTCTTCTATCCATGTATTTTTTAGTTCAGTGTATAGAGAATACCATTTTATAGCTTCTTCAGGTTTTTTATAGTCTTTCCAACTTTGAGCAGTGTAAAAAACTGATCTTCTCATTAAGTTATCAGAATCGTCAACAACTGTTCTCCAAAACTGTTGTTGCAAATCAAGTGCATCTCCTTTATATTTTTCAGAATTATCTGATCTTTTACCCATTTTACCAGAGCCGGCATGTTGGATCCAAGCAGTACTAGGATAGTTTGTTTCTTTTAATTTTTTATCATCACAAACTGTTATAGTGTGCTTTACCCCTTTAAATTTCCAAATTAAATTATTGTTCCAAATTACACCATGATGGAATTTTACCCCTTGTCTTTTATTTAACATTTTATAAACATCAAATCCTATATTGTCATAATTAAATTTAAAATCACCTTGCATATGCATGTGAGAATCTACATGTATTACATAATCTGTTTTTTTATAAACATGCTGCATCATTTTTGATTTATTAATATCAAATCTTTCCCATTTATCTATGTTAATCTCACCTGGTATACCAGTTTCTTTTAAAAAATTAACAACCTCTGAAACTGTATTATCAGTAGACTCAGTGTCTACAAATGCTAAATAATCTATACTGCCTTCAAATGATTTTAAAGTATCATATATAATTTCATCTTCATTTTTACACATAGTTGCTAAAGCCATTGTAGGTCTATTAACTAGGTTTAATGGCTTTGTGCCTGTTGTTGTTAATTTAGTTACTTTTTTTTGATCTTCTTTTGAGAGATCTTTCCATTGTTCTATGTCTATGATCATAATTTATTCTTTAGTTATTAAAGTTCTTTATCATGTCCGCCGTCTCTGACTTTTTTAGCTATGTCTTGATCAGCTCCGCCCCATGTACCATCTTGTTTTGTCAAGAATGAGTTAACTCTTGCATAACCCCATTGAGCTTGAGTTGCTCCTGGTCTGTGACCTGTTTTCCAAGCAGCTAAGCCTCTTTTCATAATAATTCTAAGTAAGCCAACTGGAACACCTGATTCTTTTGCTTTATTCTTAATACCTGTTTCCATGCCATCATCGCCCATTGGACTTTGATCGTTAGTTTGATCTTTCTTTTCATTAACAAAACTTTCTAATGTCTGTAATTTTTTCATGTTGCTTTCTTTTGATTCATATTGTTGTACCATTTCATAATGATTTTTAATAAATTTTAAGAAGTTTTCATATGTATCGGGTTGAGTTTTTGGAGTATCGAATGTTTTAAACTTTTCATGTTTAAACACCATTTTTACAAAGTCCTTAACGTCTTTTGCTCTTCTTGCAATACCTGTTAGTTTTGAAGTAAAGTTTTCATCTAATTTAAAAGATTCATGAAGTTCAGATGATTCAGTGATTTTTCCACCTTTTACATAATAATATGTTGGCATCTTATCCCAATCTTTACCATCGGTTTTTACTCCTGTATATGTTTGGTTGCCATCTTGCTTCCATGCTCCTCCTCCGCTTCTAAATTTAATCATTGTTGGAGTCTCTTCATACCATGTCCATTCTCCATCAGATTGTTGTGCAACATATTTTGCCCATGATGGGATGTCTCTGTGTTTTGTAATTTCTTTAGGCAATTCTTTCTTTTCATTAACGGATTCTGCCATGGCCTCAATATCCCACTGAATTCTTTGTAGTGGATCATCTCCTCTATTATTTCTTTTTACCCAGTCAATAAGTCCAAGCTCGTTGTTTGCATTTTGTGCCATATCAGCAGCATGTTTCCAGCCATCATTTGATGCAACATCTTCAATCCATTGATCATATTTTCTTTGATTCCATTTTACTTTAGGTCTTGCTGATTTATGTGGGCCATCTCCTAATGTAGAAGTAGCAGCATCATAAGAACCTGGAAGAAATACGCCAACTTCTTTACCATTGCCGTATTTAATAGTTTTTCTATATCTTCTTAATTCATACTCAGCATCTTCAATCTTTTCTCTACTTGTCATTCCACCTAGTCTATAACCATATGCTAGTTTCATTTTTTCAAGTTCATCAGCATCTGTTTGAAAATGCATGTCTTTAACTTCAATGTCAGTATAATCTCTGCTTCTGCCATATCTACGATCTAACATTTTATCATAGTCTTCATTAATAGACTCAACAAGTTTAACATCTTCAGCTGGATAATAATCTTCTGTACTACCATCAAATCTAATTAATTGATGCTTTTTACCTTTAATCTTTTTATCTTTACCTTTAACTAATTCACCAGTGCCATAAAGTTCTCCATCTTTATAAACATGAACTAATTCAACAGCTTCATCTACACTAACTCCTCTCTTCTTTAAAATCTTTTCAATTTCTTGATAGGCTTGCTTATATTTAGATTTTGGATGTTCAAACCCTCTTTGATAATTAGCATAACCGTCAAGTGCAGCATCATACATATCTTTTAACTCCTCATCTGACATTTTATTATTAAATACAAACGGTCCTATAAATGCTTCACTTAAAAATTCATCAATTGTCTTTAGTTTAGTATTTAATTTTGTGTTTTTAATATCTTCTATTCTCTGTGTTTCTTTTGTAGCTTTCATATCATCTATAAAAGAGTCTAATTCTTGTAGATTTTTCATTTCGTTCTTTTTGAATTTTTTGTGATATGCTGTAGTGAATTTTGACTTTTTAACTTTACCTTCTTTTCTGGCTTTTTTATCTCCTGGCATTTCTTTATAGGCACTTGGATCATCATCATCCATTGCACCTTGCTTTTTCATTTGGTCTTCTTTCTCTTCCTCGTCTTTATCACTAAGACCAGTCATGTAACCATCAGGGCCAGGTTTTTTTTCTAAAAATATGTCAAATTCTTTTAATTTTTTCATAATATTAATATATATCACTTTACTGGTGTACTAAAAAACTAGCACTATGTACCTGTTCTATATATTCTAGTTTATTTTTATTAAACCAATCGACGACAATCTCTTTCATCTTAATTGAATTACCTGTGATTATTTCTGCATTTTTAATATTTTTCCAGAAAAGTGCCTCTGCTAATACTGCTTCTACCTCACCATGTCTAATCCCATGTAAGTCTATCTTTGTCATTTTCCTCATACCAATTTGACTTATTAACATTATATAGATAGTCTATCCATTTGTTTATTAATGATTCTGCTGTAAACCTTTCACCATGTTTTCTACAATCATGTGGAGAAATTGTGTCTATTTTATTTATGGCCTCTACAAAGTCTGCAAAATACTGACATCTAAATCCAGTTTTACCATTTATTACATTATCAGTATAGCCTCCCCAATCGGTTGTAATAATAGGTGTGCCTGAAAGTGCGGCCTCCGTGGCTGTTAAACCAAAGGGCTCTACGTAATATGTTGGGGTGATCATTGCCTTGGCGTTTGCAACATATTTCTTTCTACTTTCTAAATCTAAATAACCTACAAATTCAACATTATTTAATTCTATCTTTGGTGGTTTACCTTGGCCTGCAAGTATAAATCTTTTATTTGGAAAATGTGCAGCTAAATCAAAGAATATTGGTAGGCCTTTATCAATATTTAATCTTGACATAAAAAGGAAATAGTCTTCCTTTTCTTCTTTAAATTCAAAGTCATTAATACTATTTGATATTGGGGCAATTACGGTATCATTCCAAATGTTTTTTGCAAAATCCTTTTCTCTGCCGTAATGATAGTGTCTCCAACTATGTGAAGTAAACACACTCCAATCAGCACCATTAGGCCACATCAGATGTCCAATATGTGCATCTATTATTTTTACTCCTCTTGCTTTTAAGTCTCCTAGATGTTTTACATATGTACTCCACATGACTAAAAGTATATCGCCTTCTTTACAGTTTTCTAAGAGTAATTCCTTTGTCTTATTTATAAATTCTAATTCGTTTTCTGGATTGTCGCGCCAAACGCCTAAATCTCTTCTAGTACTTTCTGAAGATTTTTCAAATGCTTTAAAACTGGCTACGTTGTATTTTTCAAAGCATTCTACAGTAGACTCTTCGAAGCCATAATATTTTACATGAAAACCCTTTCGGTATAATTGAGTTGTTAAGTGATAGGCTGCTCTTGCAAATGCATCTCCTGTAACTTCATTACATGATGGATTTCGATGTGTGCCTATGATGTGAATGTTATTCATCTATACATTCATTTAAGCGTGCAATTAAATTGTCTTGTTGTTTTTCTAATTCTTTTACTAACCAGCCATTAATCATATGTTTCATAGCTAATTCAGTTTTAATTCTTTCTAATTCCTTTTTAGTATTTTGATAAACCATTTCCATTCCTTTTTTAACACTATTATTCATTACTTTATATAGATTTATTATAAATTGTTTCTATATCTTATCGTAAAATTCACTAAAAATCAAAGTATACTTGTCATACGTCATATCTTTAAGGAATTTACATTTTTCAAACTCGTCTAAATCTTCAAAATGTTTTACCATTTCAACGTTTATTATTTTTTCAAAATCATCTAGTAACAATAGTTGATAAAAGTCAAACGGTAAATAAACTAGATCTATAATTCCACTTGTAAAAAGAAGATCATCAACTGTAATTTGCTGTGAAAGAACTTTATAACCGTTTTCCATTGCGCGGTTTATCATTTCCTGTTCATTTATTGGATCTATGTCAAATTCAAACTCTTCCATCTTATCTTTCTCCTGACGATGGTATATAATTTGCAATGATGTACCAACTTGAAATTGTAGAAGTAGAATCATCATCACCATTTCCTCCACTTATTGTTAAATTTACTCTTTGAAAAATATAACCATGATTAGCGAATAATGTAATATTTGATGAGCCATCAATTCCTAAAGTTGAACTAATAGTTATTTTTTCAACTAAATTTTTAACATGGACAATGTCTCCGTCATTGGAACCATTGTCTGGTAGCTTAAAATTAACTATAGATCTATCAGTATTATTAATTAAACTTAATTTATCTACAGATAAAGTATCTCCATCATTATTCTGTGTATAATAATCAGTTGAAAACGAAGATCCTGGACCTGTAACTCCTATTTCACCTTTATCTCCTTTAGGACCTGATGTTGTTGAATCATTGCCATTAGTACCTTTTTGACCTTTAGGACCTGATGTTGTTGAATCATTACCATTAGTACCTTTATCTCCTTTAGGACCTGATATTGTTGAATCATTACCATCAGTACCTTTTTGACCTTTAGGACCTGATGGACCAACTGGACCTGCATTACCTTGTTT
>Ga0115572_10000477_pt1 | contig 33749 bp, 29 predicted proteins | sample COGITO_mtgs_1206_FD_88681 | JGI IMG/M metagenome (GOLD analysis project Ga0115572, IMG submission 88681) | Pelagic marine microbial communities from North Sea - COGITO_mtgs_120607 | ecosystem: Environmental > Aquatic > Marine > Epipelagic | place: Germany:Helgoland, sampling site Kabeltonne... | reverse complement strand
CCGGATACGTTTGGGAGAATGTTCTCTTCTGGAACAAAAACCTCATCCATTTGTATCATGCCAGTTATTGATGCGCGCAGAGAAAATTTACCTTCAATTTTGGGAGATTCTAATCCTTTCATGCCACGCTCTAAAATGAAACCTTTGATTTTGTTGTCATGAGCTTCAGATTTCGCCCAAATTATGAAAACATCAGCAATTGGTGAATTCGTAATCCAGTTTTTTGCACCTGAAAGTAAATACCCACCATCTACTTGTTTAGCTCTTGTTAGCATTCCCCCTGGATCAGAACCATGATCGGGTTCAGTAAGGCCAAAGCACCCAACTAACTCTCCAGATGCTAATTTCGGTAAATACTTATTCCGCTGATTATCACTTCCATATGCAAAAATTGGATGCATGACCAATGATGACTGCACTGACATTGCAGACCGATATCCACTGTCAACTCGCTCTACTTCGCGAGCTACTAAGCCATAGGATGTATAGTTAGCACCAACTCCACCAAATTCTTCAGATATTGTTGAACCAAGCAAGCCAAGTTCACCCATTTCATTCATAATTTCTCTATGAAATATTTCATTACGATTAGCTTCAATTATGCGTGGGACTAGTTTATTTTGACAATAAGCTTTTGCTGTATCGCGTATCATGCGCTCTTCTTCAGTGAGCTGAATTTCCATTATGAAAGGATCTTCCCAATTGAAGTTAGCTGGTTTTGATCTTGCTAATTGAGGCGTGTTTGAACTCATGTTATTTTCTCTAATTTTTATTTATATTGGGTGTTTTTAATAAAATAGGCAATGTGGCAATTTTACTGGAATATAATTTTTTAAAGAGTTAGTTGTAGTTCAAAAATCGGAAAAGCAATTAATGAACAGAAAAGTTAAAAAAGCTGTGTTTCCAGTCGCTGGGTTTGGCACAAGATTTTTACCTGCTACCAAAGCAATGCCAAAGGAATTACTTCCAATTGTTGATAAGCCTTTAATTCAATATGCAGTTGAAGAAGCGATTGTGGCTGGAATTGATACACTTATATTTGTTACAGGACGAAATAAGCGTGCGATTGAAGATCACTTTGATGTAAATAAAGAGCTTGAATTGGCCTTGCGATCAAAAGGAAAAAATGAGCAAGCGGATATGGTGCGGAACATTATTCCACCGCACGTGGAATGTATATTTGTTCGCCAGGCTGAACAATTGGGTTTGGGTCATGCAGTTCTTTGTGCTGAACGCGCAGTTGCAGGTGAGTCTTTTGCAGTGTTATTAGCAGATGATTTTTTAACGGATTACACTCCAGGTGTAACGGCTGATCTTGTGGATGCATTCGAAAAAACTGGTAATTCGCAATTATCGGTCATGCCGGTGGATGAAGCTAATATTTCTAAGTACGGTGTCCTCGTTCCTTCAGAAGATGGTAGTGGTGTTATAGGGTTGGTTGAAAAGCCAAGACAGGATAGGGCGCCTTCTAATCTAGCTTCAATTGGTAGGTATATTTTAACCCCAGACATATTCGATAAACTTAGGACTTTGCCAGCAGGTTCTGGTGGAGAAATACAGTTAGCTGACGCATTGAATTTGCACGCTAAGGATGGCTTACTAGAAGCTATTGAGCTTCGGGGTAAAAGGTTTGACTGCGGTTCTGTTGATGGGTTTATGTCTGCGTCTATGCACGAATATGCAAAAAGATTGGAAAAATAAATTGAAAGTTCTTGTAACAGGAGGCGCTGGTTATATTGGAAGTCATACATGCGTTGAACTTTTAGAGGCAGGCCATGAAGTATTTGTCATAGATAATCTCAGTAACGGGCATGAGGCTGCGCTTGATCGAGTTCGAAATATTACCAATAGTGAGTTACAATTTATAAATGCAGATATTCGTGACGCAAATGCATTAGATAAAATTTTTAATAACTTTGAACCAGATTCAGTCATTCATTTTGCTGGATTGAAGGCTGTAGGTGAGAGTGTAGCAGATCCAATCAAGTATTATGATGTTAATGTTGGTGGTTCTATTTCATTACTTAGGGCTATGTCTAAGGCTGAGTGTAATATTATTATTTTTTCTTCATCTGCCACTGTTTATGGTGAGCCTCAGTATTTACCATATGATGAAAAACATCCAACTAATCCATTAAATCCATATGGCCGCACAAAGTTGATGATCGAGAATATAATCTACGATTGGACTAAGGTTGATATAAAAAGAAGGGGAATTATACTTAGATATTTTAATCCTGTTGGAGCTCATGAGTCTAGTCAAATTGGAGAGGAACCAATTGGAATTCCAAATAATTTAATGCCATTTATTGCTCAAGTGGCTGATGGGCGCCGAGATTATCTTAATATTTTTGGCAACGATTATAATACTGTCGATGGAACTGGAGCTAGAGATTACGTACACGTTGTTGATTTGGCCCATGCTCATATGAGTGCTCTTGATTCAAAATTATTAAATAATTTTGAGATTTTAAATCTTGGAGGTGGCAAAAGCACAACAGTATTGGGGTTATTGAAAAGTTTTGAATCAGCCTCTGGTATAAAAATTAAACACAAATATTTACCCCGAAGAGATGGAGATATTGCTGACTTTTGGGCAGATACATCTAAAGCTTTCAAAAAAATGAACTGGAAATCACAGAAAAGCATCAAGAAAATTTGTGAAGACACTTGGCGTTGGCATAAAAATAATCCAAATGGTTTTAATGATATAGGTTAAGTGATTTTTTGGTTATTAATCAATAGTTTTAAATTATTTCACAATTTCTGTAATTGTATAAAGAAAGTATTTTTATATCAAATTAATACCATTTAAAATTGACAATTTTAATACCGCTAATCATTATACTAGCAATTATTATATATATAAATGAAAGACAAATAAAATAAATTTAGTTAATATTTATAAACTTTGAATCAACATAAAGCGTTTCACTGCTAAAATTAAATATATCCCAAAAAAAAAATCAAAAAATTGAATGCATCATAAACAAAACTGGAAAATATACATGACAACAAAAAGTGAAATAATTAATGCAAGTAAAGTTTATTTTAACCAAAAATTTGCAGATAATAAATTTATACCTGGTGAAACATATATTCCTCCATCTGGAAAAGTGCTTGATGCGGAAGATTGCGCAAATTTAATCGACGCATCGTTGGATATGTGGTTAACAGCAGGTCGGTTTGCTTCATCTTTTGAATCTAAATTAGCAAAAAAGTTTGGTAAAAAATTATCAAAATTGACGGTTTCTGGTTCAGCCGCAAACCTTTTAGCATTCTCAACATTAACGTCTTGGAAGCTTGGTGAAGATAGGTTGAAACCAGGAGATGAAGTAATTACTGTTGCTGCTGGATTTCCAACCACTGTGGCTCCAATAATCCAAAATGGATGTATACCAGTATTTGTAGATGTTGATATTGTAACACATAATGTGGATGTATTGGCAGTTGAAAATGCTGTAACTGAAAAAACAAGGGCAATTATGATTGCTCACAGCTTGGGAAACCCATTCGATGTAATAGCTATAAAAAATATTTGTGATAAATATAAGCTTTATCTAATTGAGGATTGTTGTGACGCATTTGGTGCTACAGTTGAAATGGAAGACGGTTCTAACAAAGGCATTGGAACCTTTGGAGAGTTAGCTACTTTGAGTTTTTATCCTGCGCATCATATTACAATGGGAGAGGGTGGCGCAGTATTGATGGATAGCATCAAACTTGCGCGGATTTGTGAAAGTTTTAGAGATTGGGGTCGCGATTGTTATTGTGAACCTGGAAAGGATAATACTTGTGGTAAGCGGTTTGAATGGCAATTGGGAGATCTACCCTATGGATATGATCATAAATACACTTATAGCCATATTGGATATAATTTAAAAGTTTCAGATATGCAGGCCGCAGTGGGCTTGAGTCAGTTAGAAAAATTGGATGTATTTATATCAAAGCGGAGAGCAAACTTTAATGGACTTTCATCTCGCTTAATTGCCGAAGGTTTGGACAAATACTTCATTTTGCCGGAAGCAACACCAGGTACTAACCCATCTTGGTTTGGTTATTTACTTACGTTGCGTGATGGATTGAGTATTTCTCGTAGGGAGCTGACAGAGCAACTTGAACATAAAAAAGTTGGTACGCGTTTATTATTTGCAGGTAATCTTACAAAGCAACCAGCTTTTAAAGATGCAAATTACCGTGTTTCTGGTGATTTGACAAACACTGATAAGATTATGAAAAATTCTTTTTGGATGGGGGTTTGGCCAGGACTGCATGATGAACATCTTGATTACATGGTGAGTACAATTAAAGAAATTTTAAATGAACGGAATGTTTAATATGAAGGCAGTTATTCTAGCAGGTGGCCTTGGTACAAGATTAAGCGAAGAGACTATGCTTAAGCCAAAGCCAATGGTTGAGATTGGTGGTAGGCCAATATTATGGCACATTATGAAAACATACTCATATTATGGCATAAATGATTTTATTATTTGTTGTGGCTATAAAGGTTATGTGATTAAAGAATACTTTTCAAATTATTTTTTACATATGTCAGACGTTACGATTGATTTGAAATCTAATAGCGTTACTGTTCATAGGGAAAGAGCAGAACCTTGGAAGATTACGCTTGTTGATACGGGTGACGAAACCATGACAGGTGGAAGACTATTACGTATAAAGCCATACCTAGAAGAAGAAACTTTTTGTTTTACGTATGGAGATGGTGTATGTAACATAGATATACAAGATGAAATTAAATTTCATAAATCTCATGGCAAACTTGCTACATTAGCTGCAGTTCAACCAATAGCTCGCTTCGGTGCATTGGAAGTTGAAGATAATTTTGTTAAGCATTTTGAAGAGAAGCCTAAAGGTGAAGGGAGCATTATAAATGGAGGATATTTTATACTAAACCCAGGAATATTTGACTACATCAAAGAGGACCAGACAACTTGGGAGCAAGAACCACTAAAGAATTTAGCAAAAAATAGTGAACTTGTAGCATATGAACATAATGGATTTTGGCATCCGATGGATACTTTACGCGATAAACATTTTTTGGATGACTTATGGACTAAGGGAAATGCGCCGTGGAAAGTGTGGTAAGGAATAAAGAAGTGCTAAATCTTGACTTTTGGAAGTCCAAACGAGTTTTATTAACAGGGCATACTGGTTTTAAAGGTAGCTGGATGTCCTTAGCATTGTTAAGATTAGGTGCTGAGGTGCAAGGTATATCACTATCACCAAATACTACACCATCTTTATTTGATGTGTTGGGACTATCTAAACATATAAAACACAAGGTTTCTGATATAAGAAATATAGAAGAAATTAATACAATTATGCAATCTTTTCAACCAGAGATTGTTATACATATGGCAGCTCAGCCACTTGTACGAAAGTCCTATGATGATCCGATTGAAACATATTCAACAAATGTTATGGGAACAGTAAACCTATTACATTCAGCTCAATTATCTAAGTCTTTATTATCGACAGTAGTTGTTACAACTGACAAGTGTTACGAAAATAATGAATGGGTTTGGGGGTATCGTGAGAATGATTCTTTAGGTGGTTTTGATCCGTATTCTAATAGTAAAGCTTGTGCAGAGCTTGTTTGCTCAGCATATAGAAATTCGTTTTACAGTAAGAAAAAAATTGGCTTAGCAACTGCACGTGCAGGAAATGTTATAGGCGGAGGTGATTGGTCAGTGGATCGTCTAATACCCGATATTCTCAAATCAGTTCTTAATAAAAGTGATATTGAAATTAGGTCTCCAAAATCTATTAGACCATGGCAACATGTTATTGAGCCAGTTTATGGGTATTTGATGCTTGCAGAGAATATGGCGTTAGTTCCAAAAGATTTTTCTGAACCATGGAACTTTGGGCCCAATGATTTTGATGCGAAATCTGTGGAATACATAGCAAAATATATTTCTTCAAAATATAAAAATAAATTTGCATTAAAATCACAACAGGGAGATCATCCACATGAAGCAAGCTATTTAAAATTAGATATATCAAAAACAAGAAGTTTATTAGGCTGGGAACCAAAATGGTCACTTGAAACTGCTCTAGACCTTGTTTTAGATTGGAATGATGCATTTCTAAACCGTCAGAACATGTATGAAAAATCAATGTCACAGTTAGACTTTTATGAGCGTTCTTATGTTAAAAAAGAATAAATATATGTTGGTATTCAATAAAAGATACTGTTTAAAACTTATTATTCTTAATAAACTGGTGCCCCCACACTCCGCTGTTTCCCTAGAAAGGCATCAGTCAACCAACCGACACAAGTGATATCAATGAGTTAACCAATAATGACATGAGCTGTCTAGGGCACGTTTGGTGGCCTTAGCAATTTCTTAATAAGTTTCGGTGCTTATTTATTTTTCCAAACAGGACAACGAGAAAATATTTTCTAATCTTGTCGATATATGTGGAAAGCTAACAGGTATATTATATTTAGCATCTTGTAGTGCATTTTCAAAAACATGTGATCGCAATAAAGCAATGATCGAACTAATCAACATTCAGGATTGTATGGTTACAAAAGACGCTAGAGTTATTTGGGATAAAAATCATCCTAAGGTTGAATCAAATAAATTATTTTTTAAAGTACCTATTAGTTTTTCAGGGCTTCTAACACGAATTGAACAGTTTTTTGTATTAGATTCATTCAGATATCCCCATTCAACTAATATAAAATGACAACCTATGTAGTTAGCTGCATCAAAATCCTCAATTCGGTCACCTATATAAACAATTTCTTTTGGTGAAATGTTTAAAGTATAAATCATATTTTTTAAAAGTTTTGATTTATTTGGGAATGCAGGGATAAATGAGTCTAGTGAATATACTTCTGAAAATATTGAATTCCAACCAATGTTGTTAATAATCTTTTTTGTAGGTGCGCTGCGTTTATTAGTTGCTATAAATAAATTTAATTGCATGGCTTTTAGTTTTTCAAGGACTTGAGGAATTCCATCGTAGGCCTGAGTATGAAGATATCCAATGTTATCATAATGTCGTTTGAAAGCAGCAATTATATATGGCATTAAATTAATGTCGGATTCTGACAATAGTTCTAAAATAATATTCTGTAATGGCGGCCCAATAAGATCACTATTCAGGGGTCTAACTGGTGAAATACCGACATCATCAAAGGCTTTTTTTAATGTATTAAGAATTGAGTCTGCAGAGTCAACAAGTGTGCCATCAAGGTCAAAAATTATATTTTTTATATTCATGTTTAGATTTCTAAGAAAGAATTTGTAGCGTTGATTGAACAATTAGTAACAATAATTTTTGTTTCTGCTTGAGTATATTACGTAAAAAAATTTGGGTAGAAATTGGCATTACTTCATTTTCTCTATCTGATCAAAATGATTGTCTGTGATATAGTCCAAAGTTGTCGACACAATTGCGTTTATTGAGGTTTGTGGAATACAGTGATGAGCCAATAGGTTTTTAAAATATCGATTGTCAGCAGCGTAAAAATTTGACTCCAGTGATGGATTAAACTCATTACGCAGAATTTTATCAGGTGATAATTTAGTTGCTTTAGCAATAATTTGTGCCAAATCTGCCATCTCCAAAGGTGTGTTGCCACCAACTTCAAAGAAGGGTGTAATGTCAAGTTTTTGATCACATATCATCTCAGCAAAAAGAAGATTAAGAAGATCAAATACATGACAGTAAGACCGGTAGGTGGGGTGCTTAGCTTTTATGAAGATTTGCTTATATGACAAAGATTGTAGAATAAAATTACTTAGGACATAACTGTTAAGCTTATTGATAAATGGTCCACCAATATTAAATAAGCGAGGGGCTAAATATTTAACCTTATGCCTTAAACATATATCGCCAAAGAAGGCTTCGTCATCTATCTTTTGTTTACCATAAAGAAATAAATCATGAGAGGTCACAAAGCCTTTCTCCACCATTGCAGCAGCACCTGACGACATGAACAAGAACGCTAGTGGCTTTACTGACTGAATAAGCCTAGCAACATTATTATTTATAGATTTAACAGCCTGGGTGTAATCTTCATCAGATATCATATTTACTTTATCTTTTGTCAGATAAGCAAAATTTAGAATTATATATTCATTCTGAATTGGTAAGTCTGCTAATGCATCAGCGTAAGACAGTAGTGGATAAATTGTGGTAGATTCATCCTCTCGTTTCATTTTTCCACTACCTAAGAGCACTGGTTTATCTAGCAATTGCCACTGGCCAGCAATCTGTTGTGCAGCTTTGCCGAGCCATCCATTGGGACCAATAATGATTGGAGTAATTTTTTTCTTGTAAGTGTTCCGCTGCATCGAAGATCACTTATAGAAAATTATATTGGGATTGCTGCTTAAAAACAGAATCATTAAAGTGGCGTAAATCAAGCCTTAAAAAAATAATATTACCCACTTTCTCGAATACATAGTTCGTCTTATTACATTGTTAAAATGTTAGATTAGCTATCTAAGATGCAATTTTGCCAAATAATCAAGTCCTAGTATACTGGGATCAATATCTTTTTGGAATTGACTAATATTTGAACTCCATTTCTTTTCAAAGAACTCAGTAATTATAGGTATAGATTGACACATATTTCCTGAAAGTATTATAGGCCGTCGTGAGTCATTATCACTAGATTTAAGCAGCCTAATATACTGCTCAACAAAACTATTCATAAGTCCCACACAAAAACCATTTAGATCAAAATGTTGTTCTTTGATGTTAGTAATAAGACCACCATCAAAAAATTCAAATGCTTGCGGAAATATTGCCAAGTCAAAAACAGGTAAATCATCAATCTCGCCCAAGATCTTCATATTTTTCATTATCTGCCAAAAATGATCTGATGTTGTTTCTCCACGAATTTCACTGAATAAATTAGCAAATATATTAAGTGCCCGGCCAGCAGGGATATGAGTAATACAATCAATCAGCTTTTGATTGAAATAGGCGCGCTTCTCAAATTTATTATTATTAACTGAGGCTAGAGAGATTATCTGAGAACCTGTTCCTAAATTGATAATCCACTGATCTTTTTCCGGTTGCACACCCATCACGGAAACCTGCAAATCACCATACCCACCATAGCAAGGTATTGTTCGGTTTTGAAACTTTATAACACCTATACACACATCATCTTCATCTGATGCTATAGGACAATTCAGCTTAGGAAGTCCAAAATCCCTGAGCTGCTCGTTATCTTTCGTGTAAAGACCTGACGCATGAGCCAAACTAGCATGCACTTTGTGATAAGACTCGCCCATCAAGCGGCAGATAGAGTCGGGTATGAAAGCTATATCAGCTACTCGTTCATTTCCTGACACTATCTTAGAATCAGATAAAATATTCACTACAGGCAGACCAGCTTTTGCTTTCATACCAGTCATCTCAAAAAAGCCATTATTATTCAACATAGCAATGTTATTCGTATCAGCACGAGATGAATATCGCCAACTAACATATTCACCTGGAAGGCCCGATGAATTATCACAAGTCGCGTAACCGTGCATTTCCGCACAAATCATAATAGCTTCTACAGGTGCTATTTTCTCAGCAATTCTTAAATGTTCTATCATAGAGGCAACAAAAAATTTGGTTGAACATTTATGGCCAATTGATGCTGAGCCTAAACTATCATGATTTTTTAATAATGCTTCTTGCGAATGCAATAGATAAGCCGATTTAATACGACTAGCACCAAAATCAATCAATAGTACGTTTTTATTCATATTAATTCAGCAGATTTGAGACTTTCTTTTATAAGACTAGGCACCTCGTTATTTAGAGGGAAGTCAAAGAAGTCCATGTGACCCAACTTCACAGGTACAGCCATCTTTAAAACTCTATCAAGAGTTTTTTTATCTTTTTGGAGAACCGAATTAATCCGAGATAGATCCATTTGGCGAAGTGAAGCTCGCGCTTCATCATCAATAAGCTTTGCGGCCTGATGATTAATAATCAAACAATCTTCCGCAGATAAACCATATAATTTTTTAGCAATCATATTCTCCACCATAACACCAATTGAAACAGCCATGCCATGTGGGAAGGCAAAGTTTGTTAGAGCCTCTATTGCATGTCCAATACTATGACCGTAATTCATCGAACGGCGAAGACTTTGCTCGAATTCATCTTCCTCGACAACCGCGCGTTTAACAGACAAAGATGAAGTTATAATTTGCCGAGTGTCTTCTAATGATCCAGAAAGTGCCAAATCAATATGCGCATCAAAACATTTCATAAAGGCATAGCCACCAGTTGCGTGTAATTTAAGTGCCTCACCAAAGCCTGATATAATTTCACGTTTAGGCAATGTCTCAATAAACGGCAAAAAATGAACTATACGTCGCGGCGCAGCAAAAAGTGCCATCAAATTCTTAGTCGATTTATGGTTTAATCCAGTTTTGCCTCCAATACAACTATCAGCCATACCAAGCAATGTTGTGGGAAGATACGTCCATGGAATACCACGCTTATACATAGCACATGCGAATGCGCCTATATCTTGCATTATACCACCACCAACCACATAAACCATATTGGCCTTTGTGGTACCAATACTTTCCATGAATTCTGCAAAATCAATGGCGGTGCTAATGTTTTTATTTGTCTCTTTAGCATCAACTTCGAATATAGGTAAGTCATTTCGCAATTTTGGAAACCATAGGTCTTTGATTTTATTATCAATTAGTAGAATAGCTCTGGGGTTATTATTTATTAAATGTGCTGGATCATCATCATTTTCTAACCATTCAATCAAATAAGGTACCGGGACAGATTTAACCTTGAAAGATTGGGATGATGACGTTTGAATCATTAATTTTGCATTAAGGGTTGTTTGTTCAATCTTAAAACTCTCAGTCATAATTTAAAAATCCTCCAGCCATAAATCCACCATCAATAACTATGTCAGTTCCATTTATATAGTTTGCTTTATCTGACAAAAGAAATGCTATTACTTCAGCTATTTCGCGTGGTTTGCCCAGTCGCCCCGCCGGAATCAGTTTTGATAGTCTTGTTAAATGTGTTTTTTGAATGTTGCGGCGCGTTAATTTGGTGTCAATAAATCCAGGTGATACAGTATTCACACGGATACCACGCACACCCAATTCCAAAGCCAGTGTTTTACAAGCACCCATCATCGCATGCTTTGACATAGAATAAGGTAAGCGGCCTTGACGCCCAATTAACCCAAAAAGTGACGATATCATTGTGATAGAACTGTTTTGAGTATCGGGCATTTGCCCTAGCAAGCTGCGTAATATTTTTAGAAATGCAATTAAGTTTACCTGTAATGCATCATCGAGATAATCATCAGCAATATCTTTAAACATTACTGGATTATTTATAGCCGCGGCAAAAATAATATGGTTATAAGAGTTTTTTTGATTGCACAAAAAGTTCTCCACAGACACAGGATCTCTTAATTCTAGGTCATCACGTGATGTTCCTGTGACTTCATAGCCAATTTCCGTCAATATTTTCATTATGCATTGGCCAATATCTCCTCCTGCGCCAATTAGCAAAACATCTTTATTCTTCATTTATTTTCCAACGGTGAAATAATCATTTCAGCATGAAACTCTTCACGGGAAAGAAAAGGTGACATGTCTTCAAGTGGGCTTGATACAAGGTTACCATCAGGTAGTTTATGTGATGATAGCCTTGGCTCAAACAGCTGATCCATATCTATCATGACCTCACATATAACCGCACCATCAGATCTCAATGTTTTTTTAATCACTTCAGCACAGTCATCTTTATGATTTATGCGGGTATAATTAATTCCAAAACCATTTGCTAATTTTTCAAATTCAGGAAATGTTACACCAGATTGTGGTCCACAACCCACTTCAAAACCATCAAAATAATTAGTCTGTGACTGCCGGATAGAATGATACCCGTTATTATTTAAAATAAAAATTTTAGCGGGTATTTTAGTACCTACAATTGTTTGTAATTCCTGCAAATTCATCATGACGCTACCATCGCCTGCAATACATATAATAGGTTTATTTTTATCAGCATAATAGGCACCTATAGCTGCAGGCAGATCAAACCCCATTGATGCACAGCCCTTGTTTGTAAAAAGTCTCTGACCAAAACTAATATCTGCAGCCTTGAAGGTAACCACTGCTGCAGTTCCATCACCTGTGACAATATTACAATCAACCGGCAACGCTGCGAAAAGATCTTTAACAAAAACATATGGGTTTACTGGACCTGTACCTGTTTCATAATGATGTGGCATAACTGTTGGATATTTTATTACCTTTGCCTTGCACCATTTTAGAAAATTTACATGCGCTTTTAGTGGTTTCATACAAAACGCACGTTTTTTAAATTTAGGCATAAGGTGTCGTAAGTCAATTTCAAATTTATAATCTATCCGCAGTGTTGGTTTATTCATTTCTATGGGATCTATGTCGACCATAATTTGCTTTGCAGCACGCCCGAAAGCATTGTGGTTGAAGCCAACTTGGCGAATAGCCATCCGCGCGCCCAATATTATTATTAAGTCAGCATTTTGTACAGCAAAATTGCCTGCACGGTCACCATCTGACCCTGTGCGACCACAGAATGATGGGTGAATGTTTGGTATCATGTCATGAGCGTTCCAAACTGTACTAATCGGAATGTTTAACTGCTTGCCAATCTGGCGGAGTTCATCAACAGTTTGTGAAAACTGAATACCATTACCAGCAATAATTATAGGGCGTTCTGAGTTTCCAATTGCGTCAACAATTATATCTAATGCAGCATCAATATCCGTTGGTTTTTTAATTTCTAGAAATTCATCAGAGTTCATATTTCCAACAAATTCATCATTCTTCGACCGATCAATTTGGGCACCCTGGATATTAATCGGCACATCAACCCAAGTTGGACCAGGACGCCCTGTTATAGCTTTAAACCATGAAACTTTTAAAGTCTCTTCTAGCTCATCAGGCGCCATAACAATTTTACTATATTTTGTAATGCTTTTAACCATGTGCGTTATGGGTGCTTCTTGGTCGCCCATTTGCCTTAGCCCAGGTGCCGCAATGTAGCTAATAGTATCCGTGCGTACTTGCCCAGAAATAATAATCATCGGAACTGAATCAACAAAAGCGCCAAATACTCCGTTAAGTGCATTAATGGCACCAGGGCCAGTTGTAACTTGAACGATAGCAGGTTTGCCTGATATTCTAAAATAAGCGTCAGCTGCCATCGCACATGACTGTTCATGATGGCAAAATACAATTTCAAATCCGCCATGTCTGGCAAATGCATCATTAAGATGCATGGCCCCTCCACCAGTCACCATAAAGACTGTATCGATACCTAACTGATAATAATAATCTGCTATAAAATCCGCACAACGCATTATTTAAACCTTATCAACCAGAGCAACGAATGCTCATTTAATTCAAATTATATCATATTATCCACATGCAGACATATGACAAAGATACAAACTGAGCAACAAAATAATCCTGGATATTGAATTTCAAACCAAAGATACTTTTTCAAGCTATAAAATTATTTAAATAATTGAAGTTTAATTTTATAAGCCACGATTTAAGATTAAGTCTTTTAGATTGTTATTCTCATTATATGGACCATCAATATGTTCAATTGTCAGCATTTGATTAGCTTTCAGAGCACAAACAATTTTTTCACCATTCATTACTTCTCGGCATGACAACTGGCCTTTATGAAGTGGAATGGCTAAATAAAAATCTTTCTCAAAGTTTTCTTTAGATAGCACGTAACCTGGCTCCAAATCTCTTTTAGCATAAACTCCTCGCAATAATGCATCTAAATACTCTGTTTCCTTCAATGAAATGACACGGCGAGTATCAGTTACACCACCACACATTTCCTTTGCCTTGGTAAATGCTTTAAACCAAGTATCGCACTGTTCCGGTTTGGAGCAATAAGAAGACACTGGAATATTCTCATAATCGATGTCGATGTGACGCTCCCAAGTCCGAGCACCTTTTCCATAAGAAATTAACATGGATGAAGACCAATCATGATATTCATGTGTTGACAGACCTATTACATGATTAGGATAGCGATTTCTTAGATAATCAATTTGATCGAGACTTAGCTCACTATCTTCACTTGGATAAAGTGAAACACAATGATTAATTGCAAGGGGTATATCTCTTTTTTCAAAAAAAACAACTAGATCATCAAGGTCTTTTTCTGATGCGCCACCAGTTGAAACAATTGTTGGCTTACGTGTAGATGTTATTTTCTCAATTAAAGGCCAGTCATTCATATCAGAGCTTGCAATCTTAATGATTGGCATTTCAAATTCCACACAAAGATCAACTGAAGCCTCATCAAATGGTGTAGCCATGGGAATACAAGAAACATCTTTAATAGCATCAACCAACTTTGAAAAATCAGATTTACTTAGTTTTGTGTCTTCAGTTTTCTTAATATATCTATATTCTTCATTACCCTTAAAATCTGGGTGAATAAACTCATCTACATCTCGGAACTGTAATTTGATTGCTGCTTTTATGTTATTATAACGAACAATTGATCCGTGATCTTTTATTAATTTCAACCCTCTGTCAAGCTTACCCCAATGATTATTAGCCATTTCTAATACAAAAAGATTTTCAAAAAATCCCCTGTCTCTAACACTGATGTTGTTCATAATGCGTCCTTAACTGGTTTAAAGTTTCGGTTAAGCTTTCATATTAAATAAGTCAACAAATAAACGGCATTACATCTGGAAAAAGTATGTTATACTGAGACTTGTTAATACAGGCAGTTAAAATTAAATTAATAAAGATTATATAAATAATAGTGTCAACACTGTTGGCTACAGCTTTTTAAGAAATAGATATTATCTATAATGAATTGCCTCATTGTGGTGTATTTGTATCCACCTTTTGTTTTAATAGTATTGTAAATCTGTTAAGCGCTCACGCGCTTGCGCAAAATTTTCATCTAAAGGTTTAAGTATTTTATGTAGTTTGCATATCTCACTTTGACATCCTAGTTTGGGGTATCAGTAAAAGTTGGGAGAGAGAAATGGCATAATATGCAGTTCACACAAAGTGGTCATGGCCTGATGGTGTTCAAAGCGCAGAAAGTATGCAAGATGCACACAGAGAACTTAAATCAAAAACCAAAGCTGAAGACATAGAATTAGTTATACACTCTAAATTTGATGATAGTAAAAGTTATTATGTTTCAAATTGTGATATGCAAAAATTTTTAATTCCAGACTTAAAATTGACTAACCTTATTAGTAGTATTCGGAAGATGTTGAAATTTCATATGATCAAACATTGATATACTACAATAATTTAGTGGGAATATTTAAATAATAATAGTAGAATTTGTTCAGTTCGTGGTAGTAAACTAAGACATTTTTTGTGTAGTTTTAAAAAACATTTCTTTATATTAAGTATCGTAATGTTATAAGTAATGAATTATAAATTGAACAATTATTGATAGGAAGTATTTAGCAAATATGATTTTGTTCAATTTTCAAATAATAACACGTATGTTTAATAATATATCAGATTTTAGATAATCGGATATATAAATTGCACGATTTTTTTTAAAGGTAAATTTATGTCAGTCGATGTTACAGTTGTTATATTGTCGAGGAATAGATTGAACTTTCTCATAGAGTGCTTGAAATCTGTTACCGCGCAAAAAGGAAAAAACTATAATATAATTGTTTCTGAAAATTCTACTACAGATACTATATTTAAATATATCAAACAAAATTATAAAGATATAAAAATAATAAAACGTGCAAATTTGTCATCGGCAGATCATTTTATGACTGTAATATCTGAATGTAGCACAGAATTTATTGTGATTTTTCATGACGATGATATCATGCTACCTAATTATATCAACGATATGCACGCTTCATTAGCAAAAAACATTGACTACTCCGCAATTGCTTGCAATGCCTATATTAACAGGAAAAACAAAAACACATACCAAAAATTTTTTTATCATCCTAGTGTAAGCATTACGACCGCACACGACTTAATAAAGTCATATTGTAGATTTAGCTCTAATAAACCTGCCCCATTCCCTAGTTATATGTATCGCACAAAGTATCTTAAGGAATACATGGTCAAGCCTGAGATTTCTGGTAAATATTCCGATGTAATAACCTTGATGGGTGTACTTAATAAAGGTAATTTTCTCTGGCTTTCAAAGTGTTTAATGGAATACCGAATTCATAAAACTAACGATAGCGGTTCTGAAAGTATTTCAGATCGAAAGAAATTACTAAACTATTTTTCAGGTCATGTGAAACAAAGTGATGAGCCAATTTTACTCCTTAAATATCGACTCAAATATCTTTTTAGAATTAAGGTACTTACAATTTTAAAAAACCCTAGAAAATATTTTATAAGTTTATACAAATATAGACGCTCTTGTTGCATATTATTTTATTATTTTGTTAAGTGTTGTTTTTTAAATTTAAAAGGAGTTTTTACGCGTTGACTAGAGGTGATTTAACGTTCAATTTTATTTGCAATGATAAAGAATTGATGGCTTTTTTTCTAATTAAGTCAAAATTTAAATACCCATATAAAATTAACTCACAAAATACAAAAAATATGGTGAATGTTTTTTTGCATGAATCCTCTGTATATAAGACCTTTAATGTTAATGGTTCAAAGCTAAATATCTATGTTTCATTAGAACCGTATGAGGCTGAAAATAAAATCACAGATAAGTTTCTAAACCAATTTGATATAGCGGTTGTAAGCGATGATACTGCCCAAGCTGACAATATAGTCAAGTTTCCTAATTATATGCCTTGGTTGTTTTATAATGTTACTATGATTAATAAAAAACATAATCTAAAATTTATTGAACCAAAAAAGCAACTAATACAACCTCACAACGACAGAATACTTTTAATTGCAAGTAATAAAAGTTATTATAATTCACACTTTGATAGGGCCGAGCTATTGGCCAAGTTTAAAAAAAGTAAATTAAATTCAGAAATAGATTATTATGGATTTGGGTATCAGGATTTCAAAAGTAAAATTGATTTATTGCCTAGATATAAACACGCAATAGTTTTAGAAAATAGTATGCAAGAAAACTACATATCAGAAAAGCTTATTGATAGTGTTATTTGTGGCCATAATATACTTTACTGGGGTTGCCCTAGTGTAAAAAGGTTTTTAAGTTATCCATATATTCAAAATATAACGCATGATATTGATAATGATATTGAGGTTTTTCATAGAAAATATACTACACAGAAATTACCGGGTATTAAAGTAATGCGAGACAGGGGTAATTTTTCTGCATATCATGAAGCCAATTATCTTCATAAAATAGTCAGTATAGCCAATGAGCATAAGAGCTGTAATCAAATCAAACATATCAAGCCAAACTTTCATTTTAATTCCAATAAATTAAAAAAATCAATTAAGTTATTAAGGAGTCTTATAAAATGATATGGGGCTATATTCTTAATCGGCGTTTCATATTTTTAGCGGTACTTTTATTTTTGTTACCTGCTTTTGAACTTTTTTTTGTTGCACTTTTTGCAGACAAATTGAATCATTATATATTTGGTGTTTCACAATCATTAGCGATTAAAAATATGTCGTTTACTGTTAATCATTTAATCATAATAGGAACTATTTTATATTTCGCTAAACTATTTTACTCTTACGTTCAGCATAAATTTGCTTTTCAATTTACTCATAACCTTTTTAGGGATCATTCTCATAAAATATCAGCTGTAAGACAAATTAGGCAACCAGCCGATTATTTTATTGATAGTTTTACTAATCGATTAAACATGGTTACTGCGACTATTTTAAGTATAATGCAAGCAATGCAAGCTTTAATAGTGGTTGTGTTAATTTCATGTTATATTTTATATGTTGATTTCTACAGCTCGATTATAGCAATAGGAATATTGCTATTGTTTTATGCTTTTGCAAGTTTTGTTATCAATAAACGACTAGATGCCAATTCAATAAAATTGGCTATATTAAATCCCCAGATAATTGAAGCAATAAATTTTGAGTGGCGAAATGGGGCAGTACTTGCGCTTCAAGGTATGAATAAGCACCGAATTACTAATTTGGATACTAATCATGAGAAATTCAGCTCTTTGATTGCGTACAATATTTTCCTTTCGAGCAATCCAAAAGTTTTGTTTGAATGGGTCGTTATTTCAAGTATTTTGATATTTATTAATTTTTATCGCGCTGACCCATCACAATTATCAAACTTAATTGTTATTATAATTGCAGCTCAGCGAATATTGCCTGGCATGCAGACTATTTATCAATCGTATGCTACCTATAAAGCTAACAGACAATCTATTGAAGAGCTATACATAGTCTTCAAAGCTGATGAAATTGAAAAAATTGAATTTATTCAGATACCGTTTAATGTAAAGAAACTAGAGATTATTGAAGTTGAAAGCAATTGGAATTCGGAGGTTATAATTTATGCCGGTCTGAAATTCGCACTCGATGAACAATATCGAATTATTGGGCCGTCTGGATCTGGTAAAACAGTATTGATTGACATTCTGTCAGGTCAGAAAACTTTTCGTGGAAAAATAAAAATTGATGAAAAAGTTTATACTGTTAAAAATGGCGCTTTGAAGTGGGCGGAAAGTTTGTCTGTTTATAAACCAACTCAATCACTCTATGGTAAAAACACTTTGTTTAATTTAGGGCTTGATGACAAGATTAATTCTTCAATATCTAGTTGGATACAACAATTAAATATCGAAGATGTTTTGACCAAAGATGCTTCTACGCTGAGCTTAGGGCAGCTCCAAAGAATGTTGATACTTCGATCTATTAGCATTCCTGCAAGGGCATATTTTTTGGACGAACCTACCAATGCACTAGACAGACAAAATTCAGATCAATTGGTGCGCCTTATTACTAACATGACAAAAAATAAGTTTACTGTTATTACAAGTCATGATGCATCTTTTGTACAATTTCAAACGATTAATATTGAGGATTATAGGCTATAAACTATGATGTATGATTTAGTTATATATATACCAACATATAATCGACCTAAGGCAATTAAAAAACAGACTGATATAATTGCCGCTTCAATTTTAAATTCGCAAAATAATTTAAAGGTACATGTAGTGGTTCAGGATAATGGTTCTCTTGAAGCAGAAGATTTAGACACTACTAGAATTGAATTTCGAAGTAACGGGATAAACATTGGTGGAAACGCCAATATTGCAAATGGTTTTGCAGTAGACCATATTAGACATTCACGTTACTTGTGGATACTTTCTGACAATGACTTTTTAACTGACGATTTTTTGAATATTTTAAGTTCATTTTTACAGAGAGATGATTACGATTTTATTGTATTTGATGGGCATGTTAAAGACCCGGTGTCTGTTCAAGTATGCAAAGGCAATTATCAATATATTTGGCACAAAGGTCTAATTTCTAACTGTTTATATGCTACAAGTAATTTGCGAAAACATGGTGATATTCCATATTTATACCACAATAGTTCGTTCCCACATTTAGCAATGGCTCTAGAAATTATAAATAATAAAAAGTCTTTAAATTATCTATTGATTCAAAAAAATTGTGTTTTCACTAATTATGATACATTTGAAAATCCAGGCGATTATAGTTTATCGTTAGTTGGAATGCCGCTGTTATTGAATCTAATGCACGGACGTTTTGCATTTCTTTTTGCGTTGAAGTGGCTTGCAACTAGCAACTTTTCAAAGAATAAAAATAATACAAGATTTAACTTCGTAAGGGACAGTAATGCATATTTATTGCGCAAGAAACTAAATTTATTGTATTGGCCAGCTTTGATAGTATCTAAAGTTTACCAATTAATTAGAAAAATAAAGAAAACATGGCCCTCAAAATAATAGTATTGGCAAACTCCGCAAAGCTTGGAGGTGCTGAAAATATTGCTAAGCAATGCCACAGGGACATTATTAAAAAATTTGGTGGTGAAATGTGTCGTTTAACTTACTTGCATAGATCTGACATCTACAATTTTAAATTCCAAAGACTCCTGAAACTGGTTGATACCTTTAAGTCATTGATTTTATTAATAAATCAATTGCGTAAACCTTATCAATACATCATTATCTCTCACATGCATCAAGCAAATTTAATATCACGCATCTGTGGCATTTTATTTAGTAATGTTAGGGTTTACAATTTCATACACTCAAATTTCGAACTCAAGAGTTATTCGTTAAGATATATTTTGACCGATAGATTAATTGAAAAATATATATTCGTATCTCACGCCTCCTATGAGGCTCAAAGGCAATATTTTGATCAAAATAAAGCAACTGTTATTCAAAACGAAGTAGATAATCAGCGCTTCTTTTATAACGAGGCTAAACGTATTTCCACACGTCAGTTGCTTAAAATAAAAACTACAGAAAGAGTTTTTTTAATTGCAGGGAGGCTTGAAAGTGAGAAAAAAGTTACTGAAATAGTTGACACCTGGATCAAATTTAAAATTGACCATAAATTGATTATTGTGGGCGATGGAAGTTTAAAAAATAAACTAAAAAAAAGGTCATTGTCTTTTGAAACCAAAATTCAAGTTCTAGATACAGTGGATAATATTGAAGACTACTATAATGCTTGTGATGTCTTAATTTCAAACTCATCCGATGAGAGTTTTGGGCTCGTCATATTAGAAAGCTTGAATTGTGGCTGTACTGTTTTTTCAGCAGCTGGGCCACACACTACTCTGTTCCTTAAATATAAAAAATTCAAAATTTACCAAAACCTTACTGAACTACTTCATCTGATTTCTGTTCTTGGAACTGAGCTGAAATATGACCTCAATTATCGCAAGAAGTATTCAAAACCAGGCGTTGAAACTGAAGCTACAATAATAAAGGCTATTGAAATTTGATATACTATTTTCCTTTATGCCTTTTATTATTTTATAAAAGTTTTACATCTCACAAGCTAGATAAGCACATAATTAATGCAATATTGTATGGTTATATTTTTTGGTTGGGTGCTTTCAAACATAATGTTGGTGCGGATTATGTAAATTATAAACATATGTATGAATTAATAATTTCAGGCAAAGGCGTGACTGATCCAATTTTTATGGCTATTAATCTCTTGGCGAATGAGCTGGGATGGGGGTATCGAGGAGTTCACATAATAGCTTCTTTGATATGCAGTTTGGGCACATTTATTTTTGTTCATAAGAAGAAAATAACTGTAGAGCTTGAAACATTTTTATTATTGTTTTTTGTAGTAATAATGAGTTTTGGGTATCTGCGGCAAGGAATATCTGTTGTGTTTCTAATGGGCATTGAGGTTTCACGAAATAGAACAACGAAGATGTTATTTGGAGCTTTAGCTTTGGGCTCTCATTTTAGTAGTATTATATATATCATAATTCGCCTGTTTATTAGAATAGATTATCAAAATAATCAAATTAATACACGAAAATATTTTCTTCTAATAATATCTTTACTCATAATTATTCTAACTATTACTAGCCATTATTACAGAAATGGCCTTTATTCTAATTTAAATTCTAATGGTGTATTTTTTAGAATTTTCGTTGATTTCCTTCCAATAATGTTAATTGCTTTCATCAGTCTTCTTCGGCTGCGGTTAAAATTAGTTGCTTTGGTACCTTTAATAATTTTTGCTGGCGCTTTAATTACACCAACATTATATGATCGGGTTTTAATCAGTCTAACGCCATTGATTGTAATATATAATATGCAGCATGTAAGTTACAGTTCGTTTCGCGAGCCGATTCATTATAAGTATTTAATGCAGTTTTCCTACTTTGCTTTTTTTTTCATGTGGCTGCTTTTTGCCCCATACGGTAGAGTTTTTTGGCTAAATTACTCATGGAGTTATAATTGAAAATTAAATTTATAGGGAATTCGATGTGGTCTATGTGGAACTTCAGGAAAACTGTTATAGAAGAGTTTTCCAAGACACATGAAGTGTCTGTTATAGCGCCATATGATGGCTATCAGGAAAAGTTTACTGGAAATACTCAAACTTTTGATTGGGGTCTTAATGGCAAGAGTCTTAATATACTTAGGGAAATTCGTTCTATAATCCAATTAGGAAATTGCATTAAAAGTCAGCAACGTCAAATTTTGATTTGTTATGGAATTAAGCCGATATTATATGCTTCTTTGTTACGAATTATACACCGCCCAAATGATATTTATATTCTAATGTTTGCAGGGTTGGGCGAAGCATTTAGTCAAAAAAGCATTGTTAATATAATTATTAAAGTAGGCTTAAAGTTAGCTGTTCAAAACTCTACGGTAGTTGTATTAAATCCTTCAGACTTAAAGAAAATTAGGTCTCTAAAATTTAGGAGGTGTAATTTAGTTCATCTTGACGGCGAAGGACTTGATGTTGTGGAAAATATTAATTTTATAAACCTAGAAAAAACCTTTGATTTTATATACGTTGGACGACTTATTGAAGAAAAAGGTATCCAGGATTTTCTCGGAGCCATTATTATGCTAAAGGGATTGGGTTTTAATATTAAAGCAAGGGTGTTAGGTGATTTTTATCATCCTAATTTATTATTTCGAAATCGAATTGAGGCCCTAGTTCTGGAGGCGGGTGTTGAGTTTTTAGGTTTTAAACCTAATCCAATGGAATACATAGGATCAACAAAGTTTCTTGTTTTACCATCAAAATATGGTGAAGGTTTACCAAGGACTATTATCGAGGCACTATCAATTGGTGTAGTACCAATAGTTTATCCAAATCCTGGAACAGACCATGTTGTAATTAATGACTTTAATGGGCTTGTTTCGGACCCTAACGAAAGAAGTTTAGCAGAGACAATGAGCAAAGCGCATAACATCTCAAAAAATCAATTAAGTCGGCTTTCTAGCAGATGTATTAAAACATCAGAAAGATTCAACATTAAAGCAATTGTAGAACAGTATAGAGAGTTTGTTAAATGATTTTAATGGACCATCAAATATTCTATAATCAATTTTATGGCGGTATTTCTCGAATCTTTATAGAACTTTTACAAAATGAAAGTGATTATTACAGACTGCCAAATATTTTTCATAAAAATAGATATTTATTACCGATAAAGAAATGCTACTATTTAGGTAGGTTATTACACTTAGATCATGATAATTTAAAAAAGATTAATGAAAAAACAATAGAAAAATTATTTTTAAATGGCGATTTTGATGTCGTTCATGCTACATATTTTGATTGTGACTACCTCATCAAAGCAAAAATTCCATATGTTCTACATGTGTATGATATGTTGATTACAGTTTCAGATGATGATTTGTTAAAAGAGAAATTTGACAGGGCTGTAAGCCATGCAAAAAAGTTAATATTTATCTCTAATTTTACTCAAGATGAATTTTACAAAAAATATAAGCACTTAAATCAACCTTCATGTGTTATTTATTTGGGTGTTAATGAGGTTTTTTATGAAAAAAAATCAGATTTAAATAAAATAGATTTAAATAAAATTAGAATTGGTTATTCTGGTGTGAGGGCTGGACACAAAAACTTCAAGTTTGTTGTGGATTCATTAAGAAGTAGTCCATACTCTAAAAATATAATGTTGTACTGTTTTGGTGGCGGTAGATTTAATACAAACGAAAAAAAATATATAAAAGAATCCGGATTAAAAGTGTTGCGATATCGGGGTGATGATAAAAAACTATTAAAATTTTATCGAAGTCTTGATGTGTTTATATTTCCATCCTTGGTAGAAGGATTTGGCATACCACCTCTTGAGGCAATGGCTATGGGTATTCCCTTGCTGGCGTCAAATAGGGCTTCGATTCCAGAAGTCTGCAGAGAAGGAGCAATTTATTTTAATCCTGAGGACAGTATTTCATTACAATCTGCTTTTAAGTCATTCCTGGATCAATCTAATCAAGAGGAAATTATACAAACTGGAATAAATGTTTCGAGAAAATATAACTGGTTAAGCTCATGTAATAATATTCGAAAGTTTATTACTGACTAAACAACTTATTATTACAGGGTTTGTTAAATGAGAATGAAACATAATGGATTAGAGCTTGGCCGATTTTCTGCCGCGCTTGTTGTTGTGCTTTATCATAATGTACACTTTTTAGATACTTTTGAATTTGACTCTGTAGCTTTACGCAATTTTTTTATATCTTCATTCACTTGGGGGCATTTGGGAGTGCAAGTATTTTTTTTATTTAGTGGCTTTGTGATGTCGTTAAATTATTTCAATCTAATTTCTAATCATAATATATCATTCAAAAAATTTATAGCCCTCCGATTTTGGAGGCTATATCCACTTCATTGTTTTGTTTTGATTATAGTTTTATTGTTTCAATATCTAATTTCACAACGGATTGATAGTTATTTTGTTTATCAAAATAATTTCGAATATAGTACACTCTTTTGCCATTTAACTTTAACCCAATGGCTAAGTGTATGTGGGCCATTTGGTTTGAATGCTCCGTCATGGAGTATTGGGGTGGAATTTTATATGTACGTATTGTTCTTTTTAATTATTTCATTTCCAAGCTTGAGAAAAAAATATAGTCTTTTTATAATTACTTTATTATTGATATTAATCAACAAAATATATTTCAACTTATTTGTTGCTTCTTTTTCATATTTTATGATTGGGGTTTTATACCATCAATATGATCTTTTTAAGATTTCAATTCTTAATTTCTTACTTAATTTTTTAATATTTATTGTTGGTATTATCCTAGGAATAAATATGTTTATTATTACAGGTATTGTTTTTTTATATTTACTCATATCAGCTGATTTAGGAAGTTTAAATTCTCTTGCCATGAAGCTAGGGAAGTTATCTTACCCACTTTACATTTCTCACTTTCTAAGCCAATTGATTTTCTATTTTCTAATGAATACCATGCAATTAAACCTTACTTTACTAAGTTATGCTTGCTACTTAGCATTATTATTTATGATTATGTACTTTGTAAATTTATTAGATAATTTTTTTATTTCAAAGAGAGGGACTTGGTATGGATAATCTTATCATAGGTGGATCTGGGCAGGACGGTTTATTTCTGGCTAAGTTACTTGTCTCTCGTGGTGAAAAAGTGATTTTAACATATTATAAGAATAGTCCAAAACTTAAATTACAGCATCTAGGTCTCGAGGATATGGTAAAAATTATTTATTTGGACATAACTGATACTCAGCAAGTATTCAAAGCTTTGTTGTATAGCAATCCTGATAAAATATATTTCTTTGCGGCTCAATCTTCCGTTGGCCTTAGCTTTAAAAACGAAGACTGGACTAAAATGGTTATAGAAACTGGCTTTGAAAATTATGTCAAAGCCCTCAAAGTCCTTGATAGAAATACGCGAACGATATTTTGTGCATCAAGTGAATGTTTTGGTATTAATGATACGAAAATTAATTCAAAAACAAAATTTATGCCTTTAAGCCCTTATGCCAAATCAAAGGTCAAGATGGCTGAAGGAATTATCAGTGAACGAGATAATTATGGATTTGATTTTAGAATTGCTTATCTTTTTAATCATGAGTCTGAATTTCGTACTGAAAATTATTTATTTGGAAAAGTAGGCAAGTATATTTGTGACCTTAAGTCATCTCGAATACCCAGCGACCAGAAGCTTCATTTAGGTACATTAGACTTAATAAGAGACTTTGGACTCAGTTCAGAGTACGTTTTTGGCCTTGATTTACTTGGTAATCTTGATGAGTGTACTGACAGCGTTATAGCAACAGGTGTTAGTATATCCTTAATTACAGGTGTCAAAAAAATGTTTGAAAGTGCAGGTCTCGAAATGAAATCACATGTTAACATCGCATCCATAGATAAAAGACGATCAGATGTTCATGCAAACTGGGCAGATATTTCAGAGTTAAAAGATAAGTTGGATTGGATTCCCTTAATCAATGGTGTAAAAGTATTTGATGAACTGATGCTCAGCTTTGATAATTTTTACAACTTTAAACAAAAAAAGAGGATTTAATGTTTTCGTTTGTTTTACCTTCGTGCTTAAAGCCTTCTTCAGTAAATGACTTGCTCTTAGTTGGGAGAAACTGTGACGGTGGCTACTATACTTCAAAAATTGCACTAGATGAAACTACTGAATTATTATCTTTTGGGATTAATGATGATTGGAGTTTCGAGGCTGATTTTGCCGCTTTGAATAAGGATGTAAAAATTTCTTGTTATGATGGATCTGTGGATCGTTCTTTTTTTTTGAAGCAAGTACTGAAAAATACAATCTTTTTACGACCAAAATTATTATCCCATTACTTAAGAACTTATTTTACATTTCGTAAATTTTTTGAAGGCCAACCCAATAACTATTTTTATAAAAAATTTATAGGCCCACACAATGATGAATCTTATAGACCTTTTAATCCGCTTTGTGAAAATTTGAATAAATTATTTGTGAAAATCGATATTGAGGGTGGAGAGTATCGACTATTAGAAAAACTCATAGAGAATCAAGAAAAATTTACGGGTCTTATAATAGAATTTCATGATGTAGATCTACACATGGAAAAAATTGTTAAATTTTGTAAGGCAATAAATTTAAGGATAATCAATGTAAATGTTAATAATTATGGACTTGTAAATTCTGATCTAAATCTACCAACAGTCATTGAAGTATCTTGGATTAAGAATAATCCAAGAACTATTAATAGTCTTGATAGTGCAAAAGAGCATCAATTAAAAAACAATCCAAATGGGTTTGATTATGAATTGAATTTCAATTAAATATAGATCGCAAAAAATGAGCTATTATTGTGATAAACATAGATTACAATAAAACTAAAAATGGCAATATATATTATGCAGTTTATTATTTTAGAAATTGTGTCGTGCAAATCTTAGACAATTAAACTGGAATCATTGTTGGGCTCTTTAACTTCATATGCTAAGGATGAAACATATAACTTATTTTGTAATATGTATAATATTTCGTCCTCTGCTATATGCAAGATTCTTTACACCTGAGTTGTCAGTGATGAAATTCCAGTGCAGATGAGATAAGTTTGCAAATATATATCAAATGATTGTGATGATGTTGCTAAATGTAAAACTTTTTGATTGTAGCTTTGTAAAGGGTTGTCTCCAAGCTCAAAGGTACGTATCCAATCGATATGAATTTGATAAGATGATATGAGTTACCAACTATGGAATATTATCGTTTTCAATATCACGCAGAAGAATTCTAAGTGGAGTAATTTCAGCTAAAGTTCTTGCAAATGAAATAATTGGTCGTTGGGCAACAAAAATAATATCATTTGGCCGTAACTCGGTTTTAGCTGCTACAAGTAATCTTGATACATTCTGAGCGTCAAGGTGATATGCCTTTGATGGTTTGCGACCCCGAAGCAAATATACTTCAGATCTTTGCGCAAGGTTATTGTTAAGTGCTCCATCTTCTACAAAAAGAATATCTGCAAGCGTTTCTCTTCTTGAAGGATTAATTGAGATTATTTTTGCACTACTAGACCCGCTCAATGCAAAAACTTGACCAAGTTTGTATTCTAGGTTCTTTACTTCGAATTGATCATTATCTTGCACCCATGTGTCTTTATTGTTATTGATTAATATGTTTTCAATATTAGATTGATATTCTTTACCGTTTCTTTTTAGAGTAACTAATTTAAGCTCGCCGTTTGAAGCTTTATTGCTGTTATTTAATATACTGCTGTTATTTAATAAAAGCTCTTTTATAGTAATGTTTTTGTCTGTAATTGGTACAACATTTGTTTGATCAAAAATAGTTAGGTATGCTACTTTACTTTTGAAACTCGATAGCTCTAATTGAAATTTTGATTTTAAGCCTTTTTTAGAAAGTATTTTGGCAGCCTCTTCTTGAACTTCTGAAATGGTTTTACCCTCTACCTTGATTTTTCCAATATTGGGCAAGAGTATATAGCCATTAGAGTCGACAATTGAATTTGCATTCAATGTTCTTTCGTCAATAGTCATTATTTCAATCATATCTTTATCTTGGATATATACATCTAAATTTTTGGAGTTTAAAAGCTGTTTAGCAGTCATACGAAAGCTCTGGAGATTACGTGTGAGGGTTATAATGGCTTTATTTTTTGAAGAGTGAGAAATTCCAGCACGTAAAACTATTTCATGAAGCGTTATAGGTATATTATTAATGGCAACTATGTTACTTTCAGTGGGTATATTATTTTCAGCGGTTACAAATTTTAGATATGCTTTTTTACTATTAAAACCTGTTATCTCAAGCTGAAAGTTTGGAGCAATACCGTCTCTTATTAGAATATTTCGAACTTCAGCTCTGATATCAGATAGTGTTCGGTTGCCTGCACTAATACTACCAATTCCAAGTAATAATATATTATTATCTGTTCCCACTATACCTTCAGTTTTTAATAACAATTCTCCATTGTAAAGTGCATTTTGAGACTTGTTTTGTTGAATGAATGTTAGTACATCCCCAATTCCTATGAGATATTCATGTGGTTTTGAAGATTTTGGCCATTTGGCCTCGCCGCTTTTGAATTCACTTTGAATTGTGAAAGAAATTTCATCTTCAATTCCTATGATGTATTTTGGTTTTTCATATGCGCGTGGCATTTTAGTTGTTAATAGATCAGTCTCTTTTAGAACATTTGCATTTGACCCTGAGCCTTTTATCATCAATTTGCGTGGGTATGGATCTTTGTTTGCAATGCTGGCACTAGAAAATGTTAGCGGTTTTATATCTATTGAAAATTTTTCCTGTTGGTTTTTAATATTCGGTATAAGCTTCCCATTAAATGATACGGGCTCAAGTATACGATCACACCCGTTAAGTAAGAATATAGTTATGATACTTAAAGAAAGTAATTTTAATTCATTCATGGAGCAGCCCCTGAATTGGTGCGAGTTTATTGAGTTTTTTTAGAGTTTTTTGTTTAGTCTTTTTAATTCTTGCTGTTGTAAAATGAACTAAGTCGCTATTTACCAAAGAATTAGCTAAACTAATTGCGTCATCATTATCGGCCGATAAGAAAATAAGATCAAAGTTAGATTGTAATTGTTGCAATTGATCTTGAAAATCACGCCGGCCAAGAAATTCTAAAGCCCCAAGTTTGTTGCTTGGGTGTAATACAGATATGTCATTTATATTTTCAGCAATAGAAAATAATCCAATAGATTTTATAGCGTTTTGGGTTTTGGATCCTTGCTGGTATGTAGTAAAATTGATTAATGCTATCTTTATTTTATCTGCCTGCATATAAATTGCTACAGCTTTTGCTAGGTCATTGCCTTTTAGCCTTGAATTCAAAGATGTAAATAATACCTTTGAATTTTTACTGCGATGAATTTCTACTGCTATGTTTCTAAGCGCTGGAAGAGATATTTTATGCTTGTGAGCTTCAAATTTTGACAAAGGGATATTGCGTAATTTCATTAAAGATTGTGATCTGGTATTAAAGAATGCTTGAGTATCACTAATTAATGTTCCACGGGAGTAATACACTCCACGAAATGATGATAGTATAAAAGATAGAACGCACCCTAAAAGGGATCCAATAAGTCCAGAAAGACTTATGATATTGCGTTGGTTTGGAAATGATGGATATATCGGTGGAGCTGCGAACTCTAAAACTCTAGAATTGTCTGGTCTAAAGCCCGCTAACATGCTCTGAGCTTTAACTTGCTCGATAAGGACAGTATGCGTAGCTTCAGCAATTGATGAATTGCGTTTTAGTGATGAATAATCTTCCATCATTTTAGCTGCTTTTGTAGCTTCGGACTGTGAAAGAGATACCACAACATTAAGACGCTTCAAGCGTTCAGCGAAGGTTTCAAGAACAGCGTTTACAATGGACTTTTTTGGCCAAGTCCACGATGATATTATTTCGTTTTGACCTAATATTCGCCGGAATTCCACTTGATCAACAATTGGATGTTCTTTGCGAAGTTGTAAATAATCGGACTCTTTTGTTGATTCTAGATTTATCAATGATGATAGCTTTACGAGTGCGCTATGTATCTGACTTGCACGATCAAGCTGTTCGCGAAATTCGCTCAGTTGCTGTGTTTTCATTGCAAAGTTTTCTAAAGGTGCTGAATTATTTTCAACAGTAAAATTTTTAATTTTCACTAATGATTCATCTAGATCACTTTGAGCTCTAGCTAAGGTTTGAGCTAGATATTCAAGTTGTTCGTCTTGCTTATTTTGGATACGATTTTTTTGATCAAAAAGTATTTTTTGCATAATTGCGTTTGCAATTTCTGCAGATCTCTGAGGGTTTGTATGTGTGGCTGAAACGATTAGTGCATCATCATTCGATAGACTTAAGCTAACGTTTGCTTTGTATATTTTTTTTATTCCCTGCCAGATTGATTCATCATGATTGATAAAATCCTTTTTCATGCCGATCAGATTTTTAATCGTTGCTTTCCAGGTGGGATCTTTAAAGTTTGGGTTATAATTATTAAAAAAAGTATCATCTTGAAAATTAATTGATTGGTCAAGGGACACGATAAATTCGCGCCCTAAAACCTCATCATTAGGAACCGTTTTACTGTTTCTAAAACCCGATCCACCTGTAATTCCTGTTAAAAGTCCAAAATCTGCACCTAATTGCATATTGTTAGAATTGTTATCACTCAATTTGAAAATTGCCGAAGAAGTATATTTTTTATCTGAATTTAGAATATTATACATGCCATAGAAAACCCCAACTATACATGAAAATATTATAATCAGCTTATGGCTCCATAATCTCATAAAAAAATCTGCTAAGCTGATTTCATCAGTAACATCTTTGGTGAGTTTATTTTGCATTGGTTTATCCGTTACTCTATCAAAATTTAATAACATATGAATTTTCTGTTGGCAAACCTTTGCAGAGTTAAGCCTAAGATTTTCTGCTTAAAAAACGTATGCTGTGCTAAAGTACAAGCTTAAACCGTTATTATGATTTTCTTTATCTAATACAAAGTTTTGATAGGATAATCCACTTTCAATATTAAACGAATTTACATGAAAAGAGGTTTCAATACTTGCTTGGATACCATTTACCTTAGATGAGCTTAAGCGATGTGATGACCAATTGGCATCATTTATTGTAATATCTTTGATGGAAATGCTAACATTAATATCTTCCGAAATTTGCTTTGAGGCCCAGGCATTAAAAGACTTACTTTCGGTGTCAATTGAGGTTCCAATGGTTTTCCCGTAATTAGAGTAAGAATATATATTGTTATTATATGCCGTATTTGGGCCACAGTTACCATTTGTAGTCCAATCTATTCTTGTATCAATAAATTCAAATCCTAGTTTTGAGAAGATTTTGTTAGCTGGCAGGTCTAATTCACTTCCAAACAGATGCATGTTGCATGAGGGTAAATTGCCGGCTTCGTCTTCTCCTACAACTTGTGCATAAAATCTAGATGGTATCTCTTTTATATCGGTGAAATAAGAGAAACCATATCCTGCAAGCTGATTAATATTAGAATTTGATTTACTATTAGTATTACCAGCAATTGCAGCTTTCAATGAAGACAAATTTTGGGTCTGACCATCACCTCCCCATTGTGAAGTTTTTACTAATTCAAACATTAAGTTATTAACGGGTTCAATTACTAATCTTAAACCTAAAAGCATTGAATTATTTACCTTGGTTTTGTCTGATGTAATTGAATTAAAAACTTCAAATGACGAGGGCCCTGCCCAAGATGTTAAAAATATATCAGAGCTTTTTTTGTTTTCATAAATATAATAAATTGAGTCAGTTGGACGAGCATTGTTTGATAAAATAAGTGAACTTATAGGTGAAAATGACCATTTTCTATCAATTTTTCCAATACCAAATGTTTTATTTCTATATTTAAATTCTGCAAATGAATGGTCATATATCAATTTATTTTTGTTGCTAAAATTTAGAGAAACTTTTGAAGTAAAATTGTTAAAATTCATCGTATTTTGAAAGTTAGCTGAGTTCCCTGCTGTTTTTTCTTGTTGAAATGAAACTGGAAATAATTTGTTGTAATTCGCATTGAGCCGAATTTGAGTGTTTGTTGACTCTGAAAATGCAGGATTTGAAATAAAAAACAATTTTATTGTAAAGCAAACTAATAAATACTTAATGTTATAAGTATCTCGAGAGATGTGTTTTTTTTGTATCATATTAATACCATTTGTTTTTTTATCACTATACTTTTTGCAATTTGTATGCAAATAAATTATTGATATTCAAACATTCTCAATTCAGAAAAGGCTATAATGTGATTGAAAATAAAGCGCTTTATTGTGAAGAAATTATACTGGGGACTTTCTTGTTTAGAATAGTGAAACGTTCATTTGATATATTTTTTTGTATATTGCTTCTTCCTGTTTTAATTTCAATCACGGCCTCACTTTTAATTGCAAATATATTTTTCAATAGAGGACCAATATATTTTATTCAGAAAAGAATGGGAAAAAATTGTAAACCTTTTTATGCAATCAAATTTCGTTCCATGATACAAATAGATACTATACGTAGAAAATATTCTGATCCATTAGAAAAAGATAGAATTACAAAGCTAGGTCATTTAATCCGAAAAACAAAAATAGATGAATTACCCCAAATTTTAAATGTTTTAAAAGGTGATATGAGTTTAATAGGGCCAAGACCTGATTATTATGAACACGCACTTTCATTTTTGAAATATGATCTTTTATATCAACACAGATATTCAGTAAGACCTGGAATATCAGGTCTTTCTCAAATCCGTTTAGGATATGCTGAGGGTTTAAGTGCAACGAAGAAAAAGTCTAAAGTGGATATCTTTTATATCAAAAATGCTAGCCTTAAGTTAGATTTAAAAATTTTTTTTGCTACTTTATTGCTTGTTTTTGATGGACTTCGTAACAAAGTTCGCTGACGGAAATGGCGTCTGTGTGAATTATATGCTTAAACCAATAGCCTTGATGACACCACTTTTTTATACGCGATTTGTACATAGTAATTAAGTATTTTTAATGGGTTGCTTATTTTGAAAAATATGTGAGGCATTGTAACTGTTGTATTAATTTGGTGACCCTGGGTGGATTCGAACCACCAACCTGCCCCTTAGGAGGGGGCTGCTCTATCCAGTTGAGCCACAGAGCCACCCTTGTATATTAATTAAATAATACATTTTGAAAAGATGAAAACCTTGTTATGTACAAAATACTGACGTAAAATTTTAAAATGAATTTTGATAATAAGATAAAGAACGAACTACAAAATTATTTGGTCATGCAGGGAATACTATCAAATCAAACTGTATGGTATGCTCAAACGGGTGGGCGTACAAATAAAGTATGGCGACTCCTAGGTGAAAAGGATTTAATTTGTAAGCTGTATTTAGACACACAAACTAACCCACTCTTTAATAATACTCCAAAGGCCGAGTATGAATGTCTACTATTACTTAATGGTTCAGGTATTGCGCCAAATCCCTATAAGTATTTAAAAACGCCTTTTGGTGACGTTTTATTATATGATTATATCAATGGCCAGATATGGTCCCATGATGTAGAGACTGTATCTGAATTATTAAATCGAATTCGCAAACACAAATACCCAAAAGGATTGCGAATTCTTTCAGGTACTCCATCAGACATTAAACAAACTGGGATTGAAATAATAAACAAGCTAAACAATTATCATAAGAATCAATTAATAAAGATATGTCCAGATGTATCAATCTCAGATATTGAGCCGGTATTATTGCATACAGACGTTGTG
>Ga0115572_10000474_pt1 | contig 33795 bp, 43 predicted proteins | sample COGITO_mtgs_1206_FD_88681 | JGI IMG/M metagenome (GOLD analysis project Ga0115572, IMG submission 88681) | Pelagic marine microbial communities from North Sea - COGITO_mtgs_120607 | ecosystem: Environmental > Aquatic > Marine > Epipelagic | place: Germany:Helgoland, sampling site Kabeltonne... | reverse complement strand
TCAATAACTTCATTTATATTAAAACCACCTTCAAAATAAAGTTTTCTTGTGTGATCAAAAATTCAACACACTTTGATCTCAATTTATTTAAGTAATATGCAGTATTTGAACCAACATTTCCAAAACCTTGAATAATATATGTTGTTTTTGAAATATTAATAGATTTGTATTTTGCCCACATTTCTATACATTTTACAATACCATACCCGGTTGCTTTATTTCTTCCATATGACCCTCCACATTCAACAGACTTGCCGGTATAAATTCCATTATTGTGTGAATTTTCTTTTTTTTGATGAGCGTCTGCCATCCAGTCCATAATTTGTGAATTGCTTCCTAGATCAGGGGCAGGTATGTCCTTATTGACACCTACGTAATTAAAAATGTTGTTTGCATAACCTCGCGAGATTCGTTCAAGTTCTTTTATAGAGTAATTTGATGGATTTATTTTTATACCACCCTTTGCACCACCATAAGGTAATTCCTGTAAAGAACATTTTAATGTCATCCAAAAAGCAAGTGATTTTATTTCATCTAAATAAATATCATCAGATATTCTTATACCACCTTTGTATGGACCTAAAACATTATTATATTGAACACGATAACCTTTAATAATTTCTAATTGATTGTTATCAAGTACAACGGGATAATGAATAATTATTTCATTTTCGGGATAAGAAAGAACATTTTCAATATCTTTCTCTAAATTCATTATTTTTTTTGCTTCATCATATTGTAATTTTACTTGTTCAAATAAATTCATATAAAATATATATATATATACTTTTTTATTATTTTAACTTAATAACAGTTTGTTCCAATAGTATTATTTCGCGGCGTAATGTTATCTGGACAACACCCGTGTTCTGTTGAAATACAACCGCCAATATATTCATTTTTTGTAGAACTAGTTGGGTTAATAACACAGTTTGTTCCAATAGTATTATTTCGCGGCGTAATGTAATCTGGACAACACCCGTATTCGGTGCCGATGCATCCACCAATTAGTTCTTGGATTACACAGTTTGTTCCAATAGTATTATTTCGCGGCGTAATGTTATCTGGACAACATCCGTATTCGGTGCCGACGCATCCACCAATTAGTTTGATGTGTTCACGAACGGGGGCAGCTGTTGCAATGAAAATCGTGAAAACTGAAACAAGCATGATGTTGGATATGCTTTCCATTTGTAATTGGATATCTTTTCAATTTTTCAGTAAATGAATTTATGTAACCAAAATTAAATGTATTTTTATAATATGGTTTAATTAGTCGGAAAATAAAATTGAATAAATGGAGACAAGATTATTATAAACATTTTAACATTGAAAAGGATTCTTTTAATTCAATTGCTTTAAAATAATATATATAATATATATATGGATAGTAAAATATTTGTAATAGGTTTTAATAAATGTGGAACAACAACAATACATAATTATTTTAGAAGTAATTCAATACCAAGTGTACATTGGTGCACTAATGGTATATTTGGAAATGTTTCAAATATCATTCATAGAAATGATAAAAATAAAAAAAAATTATTAGATGGTATCGATAATTATAAAGTGTACTCTGATATGGAATATGTTTCGTTATTTGGAAAAATTTCATATGCTAATGAACGTTATTTCAAAAAGTTAGATGAACAATATCCCAACTCAAAATTTATATTTAACACAAGAAATATAGATAATTGGATAAGAAGTCGAAATAATCATTTAAATTCGTTATATTCTAGAATATTAATGTTAAAAACAGGATTATCAAAAATAGAATTGAATAATAAATGGAGACAAGATTATTATAAACATTTTAATAATGTTGTAAATTATTTTTCTAATAAACCAAATAAATTACTAATTTTTAATATTGAAAAGGATTCTCCAAAAAAAATAAATATTTTTTTAAAAGATTTAAAATTAGATGAAAGTAAATATATTATTAAAAATAAAACAAAATAATTAAATTATAAATAATTATCTAAAACTTCTTATTTGTCTTGTCCCCCAAAAGTTTTTATCATATTTTCATCTTGTGAAATATGTCCTCTTATCGATGTCCAAGACGTTTCTTCCCTCGTTGCGATTTCTGCGGAAATTTGATTGGTGTCGGTCGAAAAACTTTATCAATAGTGAAAACAATATCATCATATCGTCCTTTATGACTAAAACTATAATTTATTCTTGTATTTTTTAATGATACATAATCTAAAAATATGTGTTGTGTTAAATTATATGAAACGTTTAAAAAATTGAAATACATTTTGACACTTGAATATAAATAACAACATACAACCAAATTCGCACTCAACCAATCAAAAATTGTTACAACAACCCCTTCACTAACTTCCTATTGCTTTTTAGATTCATTTCTCTCCGACGCAACTTCAATTATGGCATGTAGTTGCAATAACGACCGTGCGAGCGCCGTGTGCCAAAATTGTGATCTTGACGGATGCCTTGTCTGTATCGACGGAGAAACTGGCATCTGCTTGATGTGCAGGTGCTTGGCAGAAACAGACTTTGAAGCGGATTTGGTATATCAAGATATATACCAAATCTGCTTCAATGGACGCCGAGATTCGGACGAGACTGCGGTCTATGACAGCAGGGCGGAGGAATCCGACGACGAAGATACCCAAACCGGATATAGCGCGGCGGTGAGTAGCTATGCTGAACAAGGAGCACTTTGGTCGGAAATCCGCGAAGACATTGTGGAGAGTGCACTGGAATGGTGGATAAACTACAACCACCTGGCAGGAACACCCGGATACGAGAACCGGGAAATCTGGGAAGGAGACGACGACAAGTTTGACTGATGACGAATCAAGAGGTAAGTATATTTAGATAGTTTTTTTACTTTAACAAAACTTATTATATAAGTTATTTATTATTTATGATAGAATAATTAAAGATATTAAGAAAAAAAGATTGCGAATTATATATGTTAAATATGAATTTTTTTAACGACACCAACAATTTTAATTCTTCCTTCAGCCAGGAGAATTTTGTATCCTTCTTTTATATATTCAGGGTTTGATTTAAATCTGAATTTAACACTTGCTTTGTCTCCTGTTCTTAATATATCATCATCCATTTGATTATTTTTTGATGATATTCTACTGTTAATTTTAACAATTTTAGCAGCTTGTCTTATATTTACTACGTGTAATATAGGTTCGTAACCCTCGCGTATTGTTGTAGAGTGAGTTTTTAAAACCGAAATATCAGCATCAAACTCATAAACACAATATTTTGGTGTATTTTCACCAAGCAGAACGTGTCCTTTTCTTACTATCTTTCTTTGTAATCTTTTTAAACACAAGCACGCATAGCAACTAGATTTTACGATATTTACATTTGTTCGTTTTACGTGTATACTTTTTACTATATATGAATCATAAAATTTGTTAATTGGACCAAGATATATTTTGTCTCCAACTTTTATCGTTCCATACTTTAATTGTCCGCCAACAACAGTCCCAACACCCGTTACATAAAATGTTGTATCTATGTGGTATTCAACATTTTTGTTTTCATTATTTTTATTATCTTTATGTTTATTAATGAAATTAAGATATTGTTTTACTAAATCAATACCTTCACCAGTAACATTAGAAATGTAAAAAAGGGGAACAATTGAATTATTTTCTCTATTTTTTGTTACTAACAATATATCTTCTATATTATTTACTTTGTAAGTGACTCTTCTAATTCCAGGAAGTTTTAATAATTTTTTTATTGATAGTAATGTATCTTTTAGAACGCTTTCTCGATTTTTGCATATATCAATCTTTGTTAACATAATTGTAAATGGTATATTTAACATAACACACAATAAAATATGTTCTTTTGTCATCTTTGTTAATCCCATATTAGCACCAACCGCGATGATGCACAAATCAGGAATGGATGATGACAAACCAAGAATAGTTGTTTTTAAATATTTTTCATGCCCAGCGAGATCAAAAAAAGAAATAATTTTTGATGATTTTTTAACAATTTCTGGCCAGTCCATTTTATGTATTGAATCATAATTTACAATGTCGCCTTTACTATTAAATCCCATAATTTGGTGTGCTATACTTGATGTTCTTCCTGTTTTTATTTCGTGTGGAAAGTTAAATACAGATAATCGTGCTAATCCACGCCCATTATCGTTTTTTCCATTAATAAGAACACCAATGAGAGATGATTTTCCTGAATCAACATTTCCAGCAACAGCAACTTTAATATCAATGTATTTATTTTCAATATTTTCGCGTATTAAAATTTCATATATATTTTTATATTTATCAGTATTTTTTTTTGAATTATTTAAGATAATTGAATCATTTAAAGAAATCATATCATTTAAATGATTCATGCTTTCATTGTAATCTTCGTTATTAATTCCAATCATCTCTCCTTTATCTCCTACACCTAAAATATAAATACATTCACCACCGCCTTCATTTAATCTATAACTTAATTGTGTAACTAATTCATTTTTTCTTTTTTCTGATTTAGGTGATATTTTAAGTTTATATTCTATATTACCTTCATCACTTTCTGGTTCCATTATAATTAATATACAAGAACTTATATAAATTCTTTAATAAATATAATATTTATGATAATTATTTCTAATATTATTTGGTTGTGTATCAATATAAATTGTTTAACGTATATATTTTGAATTAAAAATTCATCTATAATAATAAATTGATTTGCTAAAAGTATTTTAAATTCAGACAAGTATCATCAGACTTCTGTAAAATGGAAAAAAATTGCGGTACATTCGGGCACTCGATGGCGTGTACAGGAGTGTTTGCCTTTGTATTCGGAATATGGTTTTTGACAGAGGCGAGTAGTTATTTACGGAATCAAGAAGCAGTCGATGGATATTGCTCCATAAACAATGTTGTTTATACAAAAGATATTCACGACACAAAAAATATGGTTGTTTGTGATTGTGGACGATATTGTAAATCTAATGAAGGAATGTGTCTTAGTGTTTTTGGAAATTTTACGTCAAATGATGAAAAGGTTCTGATGAATGGTAAATTTGCAATGAATGTTAATGATAAACTTACAACTTGCACGTATCAAGAAGAAAACTGTAAAGAAGTTTCAAGATCCAAAGCACTAAAAGCAATTTATAATAAAGCAAAACCATTTATTCAACTTCAAAACGAAAGTCAAACTATAGATTGCTATTATCATAGCGGTGTTATTTACATTAATAATTACTATGATACAAATCTATTTATTGCTAGTTGTTTTATATTTTCGATATGCTGTCTTTGTTGTTCAATATGTGGAATAAAACTTTTTTGTGAAGAAAAAGAATTATGTAATTCATAATCAAGTGTTTGTAGGTTTATTTTTACAAGGACCAAAAGTTTTTCTATGAAATTTACATATTCCATATTTTTCAATAGCATTGATATGATCTCGCGTACCATAACCTTTATTTTTTGATAATTTATATCTTTCTTCAAGAATTGGATATTTTACAGAAAGATCGTAAATATATTTGTCTCTTTCAACTTTTGCAAGAATAGATGCAGCAGCAATAGAATAGTATGAATTATCACCCTTTACTATACATGTATGAGGTATATCGTGTGGTATGAAATCATTTCCATCAACTAATATATGATCTGGTTTAACAATCAAATTATTTATTGCGTTATGCATTGTTTTGTATGTTGAATTTCTAATATTAAATATATCAATTTCTTTTTCACTTGAGAAACTTACTGAATAATCAATCGCATGGTGTTTTACAAACTGATAAGCAAAATATAAATCAGACCAATTCTTATATTTTTTACTATCTTTTATTATTGAGTAATCAATATCATTTTCATTATTTGGAAAAATAACTGCGGCAGCAAATACCGGTCCAAGTAATGGTCCTCTTCCAGCTTCATCTAAACCAACTTCTAACAAGTTTTTATTAAGAAAGCATTTAAGTCTATTCATTAATTAGGTATAGTAATAGGAGTAACTTTATTTTTATATCTATTTGATAATCGTATAGATGATCTATGCCATTGATTTGTCTCTTTTACAAAATATTGTTTATATTCAGAAAAATAGTTGCAAAATATATTTGATAATATCCATCTAGTAAAATTTATTGACATTTGGTCTTTTTCATAATCAGTCCTTGTGTATAGTTCTTCATCTATTTGTATTATAAAGAATATTGCAACAGAATTTAATATAGAATCAACGATAGTATCAGAATTTAATATTATAAAAATATTTATTATCGGTATAATTATAGGAAGTATAAAATTTGATAAAAAATCGCACACAAAATTATATTTAATTACAAATTTACTCATATTAATATTTCTATTTTTATAAAATATTTGTTGTTGTTTTTCTTTTGTTAATGTTATTTCTGGATAATCGTCGTAAATATTAATAAGAAATGAATATAATGGTATTGAATTAATAAACGATTGTAAAGTATCATAACTGTATAATATTGATATAATTGTAGATATGATTGTTATTAAAATTATAGTTATATTTTTAGTTGGGTTAAAATTATCAACCATGCTATACAATAATGCACCTGTCATTAAATACTGGCAAATTAATGTAAACAATCCTATACTTGTTGATTTTGTTGATACTGAAACAGATTTTAAACAGTAATTCCATAAGTTGCTATTTATTGATTTGTCTTCAAATGTATGTAAATATTGAAATATGCAAATTATTAGTCTAGATATATTGTTCTTTTTTTTTGTTTCGTCAATTATATTATTATTATATTCACCATATACACTTATAAATATATCATTATCTACATTTTCCTGTTTTACATAGATATCGCCTAGTGATTTTTTCATTAGGTTATAATTTTCTTTATAGGATTTTTTAAAAATATTTTGTTCATTGTTTTTTGTTTCAATATTTCCAAGTAATATGAATTCTGCTTTATTATTATAAATTTCTATTACATTATGAACCCACAGATTATATAAATCTGATAATTCTTTATCATTATAATTATTAATATCTTTGTTTAAAATGTTTAGTAAATTTTTTGCAGGATCTATTAAATACACATTTTTCATAATACTTTATTAAGTAATTCATTTTTAAATAATCTAAATAAATAATATAATGGTTGCCTGTGGAATTAAAAAACTAATACCGATTAAACGTCGTTCGAGTGGTAAAAGAAGAAGCAGAATTATGTCAAATCTTCATAAAAGAACTCATAAAAAAAAATCAACTAGACAAAAAAGAAAACATTCACGAGGTCGTGGAAGAAAACGTTCGCGTAAACGAAGAAAACATTCACTAGGTCGTGGAAGAAAACGTTCGCGTAAACGAAGAAAACATTCACGCAAATTAAGGCGTAAATACTCTAGAAATGTAGGAAGTGCTCCCAAACTAAATGGATATGTTTTAAGAGATGTTATACTTGGAAATATTAGACCATCTGAAGATATTTTACTTCATATACCTGAAATGGAAATATTGCACCATTTATTAAGTAAATTTCATAGAGATTCCATACATGGTTATAATTTAGCAAAAAGAAAAGAAATTTATAGTCAATTATTACCTAAATCTACATACACTGATGAAGAAACACATTCTAAGCAGAAAAAAACATTAGCATCAATAATTAAAGATCTTGAAGCTATGGGATTAAAAACACCTACCCCACCAGCGCCATTAACCGAAAGACAACAGCATAAGTTAGAAAATATTCAAACCGATATGATGATGGGATTAGGCGGAATAAATTAAAGTTATTAGCAAACATTAAATCCCACGAAATACTAATGCAATTATTATAATCATTTTTATGAATATTTGATAATTTATTTATATATTTATTTAATAAATGTTTTTCTGCAGTTGATATTTTAGATGAATCGTAATAGTTGATACCAATGTTATGAGTAATTGTTCCACCTTGTGCACCATTTACCACAAAATTATTTTTACTGGTTGTCATAAATATTTGAAATATATCACCGTCATACGTTGTAACTAATCTAAAACTCCTAAAGGTATTATTAAATTTATCTTTTAAAAATTCCTGTATTATTATATTATTATTTTTTTTTACATAAGAATTTATTTTATTTCCTTTAAGTTTTATAATACCATCTCCATGACAACCTTTTAGTGATTTTATTACATAGTAATTTTTTTGATTTATGGAATTATAATTATAAACAATATTATTTTGCTTAACGATATAAACGCTTGGATGATTTAAATTATATTTCTTACAAAATAAATACCAGTAGAATTTTGACTCGGTTTTTGGATCTGGACGAAAATGATTATTTAAAATATAATTCAAATGCCCGAATCTAGAAAAATTAATACTTTTTATTTTTTTAATTCTTTCGAACTCATTATATATTAATAAATTATTATAAACTAAAGAAGTTTTTTAATATTTTTACTCATAAAGACAGCAAGAATACCTCCCGCTAATTGAGAGACAACATATGGTAAAAAGTCACTTTTTTTCATTTTTTTATTTACTAAAAATGCAGTTGATACGGCAGGATTGAAATGACCGCCTGATATTTTTCCACCAAGCAAAACGTTTAGTGCTAAAATACCACCAATAGCAAGCGCGCTTCCTCTAGATAATACAATAGTTAATAAAAGTGCAAACGTTCCAATAAACTCTACAATATATTTTTCCATTATAATATAAATATATATAAAAATATATTTGTATGTTTAGTTAGTATAAATGTCCAGTATCCCTAAATTAGTTCATTCAATTATAAAAAAAAATAATATTTGTACAGTTTTTGGATATTCTGGTGGAAGTATAATGCCAATAATAGATACACTTTATAAAGATAAAATAAAATTAATTGTAAATTCGAATGAACAGTGTGTAGGACATTCTGCCACTGCTTATTCAAAAACATCAAATAAAACTGGTGTAGCATTAGTAACAAGTGGACCGGGTATAACAAACATAATAACTCCAATGTTAGATGCAACACAAGACTCAACACCTCTTGTTGTAATTAGTGGTCAAGTTTCTTTAGATGCTGTTGGTACAAATGCATTTCAAGAAGCACCTGCCGTAGATTTAACTAAATATGCAACAAAGTGGTCTTATCAAATAAAAGAAAATGATGATGTTTCATATATTTTAAATAAAGCATTTTATATCGCAAATGATAAAAAAAAAGGTTCAGTTCATATTGATATACCAAAATGTATTATGAAAAAAACCGATTATAAAGAGACAAATTACAAAAAAAATATTATTAATTATAAAAAGTACGATTACACCAAAATCATTAAATTAATAAATAATAGTAAAAAACCTCTCTTTATAGTTGGAAAAGGTTGTATTCCTGCTTATAAATTATTAAGAGATATTTCAAAAAAAGGAAATATTCCTGTAACTTCAACTATACACGGTTGCGGAGTAATAAATGAAACAGATAAATTATCTCTTGGATGGTGTGGTATGCACGGAACTGAAGTATCGAATTATTGTATTCAAAAATCAGATTGCATAATAAATATTGGTTCGAGGTTTGATGATAGAATAACTGGAAATATTAAAGGATACGCGCCTGAAGCATTTAAAAAACAAAAAAACGGTCACGGAGGTATAATTCATGTAAATATTGAATCAAGTGAATTAAATAAAGTTGTTGAAAGTAAATATAATTTTAATTTAGATAGTAATATTTTTATTAAAAATATTATTAACCATATTGAGTATAAACCTAGACGTGCCTGGTTTAATTATATAGATAATTTAAATATTAAATATAATGTAAATAATGATAACAAAACATTAAATATGGAAACAGTTTTAAAAAAACTGTATCATATGACTAAACATCTAAATGAAAAAAATAAATTAATTATTACAACCGGTGTTGGTAATCATCAAATGCAAACATATAAATATATAAAATCTCATTATCCCGGAACAATTTATTCTTCTGGATCACTAGGTGTTATGGGTTGTGGACTTCCTTATTCTATTGGTGCTAAATTAGCAAATCCCGAAAAAACTGTAATTTTGGTTGATGGTGATTCAAGTTTTAATATGACAAGTAGTGATCTAAAAACAATTGTTGAAAATAATATTCCTGTAAAAATAATTATAATGAACAATAAAAGTCAAATGATGGTTCAAGCATGGGAACAATTATTTTTTGATAATAGAATTACAGCAACAGAAAATAAAAGAAATCCCGATTTTGTAAAACTAGGTGAGTCTTATGGCGTTAAATCTATTTCTTGCTCGGATAATAATAATTTACGAAATACAATTAGATTTTTATTGAGTTATAGAGGACCAATATTATGTGAGTTTAAGATAAATAAAGATATTTGTTTTCCTATTGTTCCACCTGGAAATAATTTAGATAAAATGATTCATTGTAAAGATGAATTATTCAATAATGGGGAAGCACCTTCTTAATTTTTTTTTGCTCGAATAACAAATAATGGTTGACCTAATTTATTAACTGGTAAATTATATTCTATATATTTTCCTATTTCCTCAAACATAAATTTCCCCTTTTGTCTATCATCGTTACGTATATAATTATTAAACATTTTTTTACATTCATCTACATATGTATAGTGTGGTAAAAAAATATCTTGTGGTCCAACATTAGTTTCAAAATTTTGGAGTTTTTTTATTAAATCCATAACAATTGCTAATTTTTCTTGTTGTGTTTTATAATTCATTATTTATATTAGTATTTTATTTTTATATATATATATATTATAAATGAAAATAGATATAAAAGAACCGTCGCCACAAAGACCAAATGATCAATCAAATAGATTTAATAATTCGTTATTTAAAAACGGAAGACCTTTAGGTTACTATAGGAAAAGAAGTTGTGTTTATAATAGTAATGGTATTTTTTGTGGCCAAGTTGGAAATAGCTTGGCCACATCTTGTTCATCTTGTGATAAAATAAATGATCCAACAAGAAATTGCGTTGGAAATAATACTTGTTGTTCAAATGAAAGGTGTTCAAGACGTATGACAACCCCAAATGGATTAAGTCCTTATATTGATGTATCTGCATATGAAGTTGATAATGGAATTATTACAAAGAGACAACCTATACCACAAGTAAAAACAATTACGGCACCTAGATTTGTATATAATAGTTCAACTACATATAGAAAACAACCATATTCATATTCTATCACTGAAATGATAAGAAATCAAAAATCATCTTATAAAGAAGAACAAAAAAAAATAAACTATCGTGTAGGTTGTAATTGCAAAGACAATATTCCTGTTTGTATTAATGGTTGTAAGACGACATAATCGGACCAGTCCATAATAACATGATAAAAAAAAAAGTGAATATAATAAAGGAGTGAGAAGTGCAAAAAATTGAAATGTATTTCTGATGTTTAATGTATGGTAATTCCCAATTAATCAAATTGTTTGAACTACAAAAGTTAACAAACTTTCCCCCCCCCCCGCCCCAAAGAAAAAAAAAGTTCCCAAAGTCAAGTTTTTCCGGAGTTTTAAATTTGAGAATGTCTCAAACGATTGAACTCGATTATGGTTTGAAGGTGTCAAATGCTATGACGTTGTTTGGCGATGACGTTGCTCGGTCGGTGATCGTGGCGCTTGCGTCGAAGTACGATTTCGACGTGGATGAGGCGCTGACAGCGTTTAAGGTGGAGCCTCGTTGTGTCGAGAAGCGTAAACGGTCAACCCGTGAGTCGCGTCCGTCATCGCGTGGTTCGACGCGGTCTTCGGTCGCCCCGTCGATGCTGCCAGTGCCGTTTTGCGGTAAGTCGGTCGATGGTTGGTGCTCCGGAATTCGCCCGAACGGCGGTCAGTACACACAGTGTTCGAACGAGCCGGATGGAGATTCACCATACTGTGCGACGTGCCAGCGTCAGGCGACGAAGAATGCCCATGGTCTTCCGAACGGAGGCGACATCGGCGACCGGATCGCTAAAGGCGATAAGTGGCGGTGCCCGAAAGGGAAGGCGCCGATTCGTCTCGCGAACTTTCTGAAGAAGTCGGGCAAGGAACATACCGACGAACTGCATGCCGAAATAACAGAGGCGGCAGCAGCGTTTGGTTGGACGATTCCCGACGATGAATGGATGGTGAAGTCAGCATCCCGCGGGCGTCCACGCAAGACCAAAACAGCGGTAGTTGACACGACCGCGACAGAGGATGAAGGAAACAGCTCGTCATCTCCAAGCAAAAAGACGTCTCGTAAGGCGAAGAAGTCGAACTCCGGTAGCGAACTCGAACAAGCATCGGAGTCGTCTGACGGCGAAGAACTGGTGCTGGCGACTCCGTCGAATTCGACACTGGTGAAGCGTCGGATCAATAACGCACACTCTCCTATCGATGTGACAGGTGAGAACGCCATCTCGCCGATCCAGAGCGAGGCGACCGACTCGATTTCGCCGATCGAAATGAAGGAGGCGCCTAAACCGAAGAAGGCGCGAAAACCGAAGATGAGTGACGAGGAAAAGGAAGCGGCCAAGGCAGCGAAGCTTGCCGAGAAGGAAGCGGCCAAGGCAGCGAAGCTTGCCGAGAAGGAAGCGTCCAAGGCAGCGAAGCTTGCCGAGAAGGAAGCGGCCAAGGCAGCCAAGGCAGAAGAGAAGCTTGCCGAGAAGGAAGCGGCCAAGGCAGCCAAGGCAGAAGAGAAGCTTGCCGAGAAGGAAGCGGCCAAGGCAACCAAGGCAGAAGAGAAGCTTGCCGAGAAGGAAGCGGCCAAGGCAGCTAAGGCAGAAGCGAAACTGGCCGAGCAGCATGCAACTATGGCAGAAATCGAGTTGGAAGCCACAAAAATCGATGCGGAAAAGGCAGCAGAGAAGGCGGCCGCAAAAGAAAAAAACATTCTGTTTCCGCTCTCTCCGCTCGGTTCAGCAGACTCTCAGCACGATGTCTACGAGGGTGAGACGGCATCCGAATCGGATAATGACGATGACGCTGCCGGTGTCGAAGAGTTTTCGCACAAGGGAAAGAAGTACCTGCGCGATCCGGAAACAAATGATATCTTCGACCACGAAGTGTTCACGGAGACGGGAGAGGCCGAGGAGATCGGTGTGTACGACCCCGATACGGACACGATCGAATTCAACGAAGAGTGATACGCTACTTAACTGCTAAAAAAAAATAAAAAAAAATAAAAAATAAAAAAAAATAAAAAATAAGAAATAATAAAAAAAAATAAAAAAACATTTTTTAATTATTTTTTATTATTCGATTTGTCTCTTTGAAATATTTTGAAGACCCAATTAAAGGATCTAGAAGGTTGTTGTCAAAAAGTTTGTTGATGTTGAAATAAGGGGGTGCTCGATGAAAGTGTGTCAATCGTTTGAAATACTAATAATCACGGTTTCTGGTTTTCATCACCGGTTTCTGGTTTTCATCACCGGTTTCTGGTTTTCATCACCGGTTTCTGATTAGTCAAATATTAATAGTTTTTCTACACAGTGGACATTCTTTATTATAATTATCACTATTCATATATTTTTTCATACAATTGGCGTGATATCCGTGGTTGCAATGAAGTATACACACATCTTTTTTAATAGGGTCGAGACAAATGGGGCATTCAGTATTAATAGGGGTTCTGTTTTGATTAATAATTCCATAAATAATAATAAATCTATCATATAATGAAGTTTCTTTGTTTTTTTCATAGTAATTGTTTTCAATATAGTCATTATTTTGGTTCCGCCGCTCCCGCCGCTCCCGCCGCTCCCGCCGCCTCCGCCGGTTTCTAGTTCTATGTTTCATACAACAAATACAATATTTATTTATTTTTACGGATTGTACACAATTTTTAATTATATTTTTTATCAATGTCGTTGGCCGTGTGCGCCCAACGAGCATTTCCTCATATATTACAAGTGTACCGAAAGAGCAAAAGGCAAGAATAGCGGCACAAAGAATAGTTAAAACAACATATGTGAATACCTTACAAGCTGTATGACATGTGTGGTCATCATCATCATTTGTTTCAGATCCGGAATCAATAATTGTCCCGGATCCGGAATCAACATCGTTACCTGATCCGGAATCAAGGTTGGATCCGGATAATAGTATAGGGTTTGCGATAGAATTATGTATGGAACACATAAGCATAATAAGAAGCATTTTTTTTGTTTGTAAGGGTTTTATTTTGTCGGTTTGAATACTTAAAATCAATTTAATATATAATGGAAGAACTAAAAGAGAGAGGATATGTAATATTTCGTAAATAGATACCACAAGAGAGTGTTGAATACGGAAAACAAGAGATAAATGATAAGGTAAATTACTATAGACTGAAGGAATTTATAGACAATGATTTAATGAAAAGGGCAAATAAAAAATCAAATATGAATTTAGACTATTTGAAATATAGAGTGAGTAATAATAATAAGTCGAGTGATGCTGGGAGTTTCCATAGAGATCTACACAGTTATGCAGGTGTTCCAGAAATATATACGTGTTTAACATATTTAGATGAGTCAATAATGGAAATAATCGTGGGTAGTCATAAAAAGGTATCAATACCTATTTTTGAGACAATAAAATATTAAAAAAAAATAAAAAAAATAAAAATGAATTCAGGTGATATATTATTATTTAATTCGGCATTAATACATCGAGGGTTGTTTTATAAATCGAATAACAAGAATCGTCGTATAATCCAATTGTTTGATTGTGTAGAAGATAAAGAATATTACAGCGAGTCAATAATGCATGTTCCTTGTCGCGATCAATGCAATAATGATTTTGCGAATTTTAACATAAAATTACATAAAATGAATAGTTTATCTGAATTATTAAATACACACGGATTGTTAACAACGTTTACTGGATACAAAGAAAAAAATATGAATATAGACAAAAGAAGTAATTTTTTTTTATGAATATAATTTAACTATAATATTAATAACATTATTAATAGTGTTTATAGTATCAAGTATTTTATTTGTAGATTGTAAAATTAAAAAAAAAAAATAATAAATAAATATATGCTGGCAGTTTCTTTATTAGAAGGATTATATGTGATGTATATGTTTATATTTTTCAAGACATACTATAGTTTAGAAATAGGAAGATTGAAGGGTGCTCCAATAACAGAGACATTGAAAAAAATAACAAGTATTGATTTTTCCGAAATACTGTATCATCCAACAGAGAAATGCAGAACACCAACATCGCAAATATGTCTTTTTGGAAAATATGGTTCTGTTTTAATATTTTTATATTTATTATTTAGAGAGTTTGTCTCTTTACCACTATATACAAATTTGATAGTATTTGTTATAATATTAGGACTGTGTATGTTGAATTACAATGCTGTGTTGTATATGTTGCCGGTTGTGGCCGTCGAGTTGTATATGAACCGCAATAAATTGAAAAACTTATTTAGACATATAAAATAGTATCTTAAGCACCCCTATCCTACTAAACAATAATGTTCCATCCTCGCGAATTTGATTGTTCTTCAAACACAGACGGTGCCACAATAGTGGTAGATACACGCAGTGGTGATAGGCGTATTTTTGTCCACCCTCCATTGCATTTACCTTCGGCGCCTCGACGACCAGAAATGTTTCAATTTCCACAAGTTCATATGGACACCGACACTGAAAGCGTAGGTCCGGACAACTTGTTCGATCAAGAATTTGAGAATGAATATGATGACGCAATGGTTGGCGACCATCTAGAACAACAAGAACAACAAGAACAACAAGAACAACAAGAAAGAACAACTGCTCATGAACGGAGGCTCTTTTCGACACCGTGTGGACAAACATACTGGGTGGATGAAAAGTTTTACCTTTATACAAACGAAACCGTAGAAAGACCGATTGGTTATTGGTGTGACCAAGATCAGTCTGTTTATATTGACGACAATATTTGGGACAATAGCGACGACGATGACGATGATGAATACGATGTTCCGCCGACACCTCCACCGGTATATGAAGAGAGTAATTCGTTGATTGGAAGTCCAGCATCTATGGATACAAATTCAGATGACGAAGTTGATGGTGAAATAATCATAATGGGTGGTTTGTAGTAAATAATTTATAAAATGAAATTAAACATATTTTTTTATTGTATAAATGAGACTACTTATTCATTTGTGTAATCAGCGATTATTAACTTATCATATAGAACATATGTGGCCTATGTCAAAAAAAATAAAAAAAAAACGAATTCCCACAAATAAAATAATTATACAATATGTTTCAACTATTGAAGACTATGGTTGGCCAAGAAGCAATAAATTTGTATTGAAACAAAGAAATAAATCTAAGCAAGAAACCGTTTCGCCGCCTTAGTTCCCTCTGCTGCAGCAGCATGTCGCAGAGTAGGAATTATTCTTTTTTTCCAGTCTGTTCCAGCAGCCTTTTCACTCATTATATACATATCTCCATTTTCAAGAAACACCCTAGTTCGTTCACCAATTCTTTCCCCTTTGTGATACCAAATCCAGTTTATTTCTCGAACAACATCCTTATCGCAGAAATTTCCAGCAACAACTTTTTTTCTTTCTCCATCTCCATGAAATCCAATACCAGTCTTTTCCATATCGTAGTACAGATTTCCTTCAGCCTGGAATGATGACTCATCCTCGCCACACAGTTTCAGCAGTTCCTTTCGCCACATCTCCATAATTGGCAATGAAGAATAAGCAATGATGCTACCTTTTCCTTTCTCAAAATCTGCATTTTGTGCCACCTCGCCATAGCAGACGTTGTATCTTGCATGTTTGTTTTGAACTACCTTTCTTCTGGAGTTCCAAAACTTCTTATCCCACTCAAACGTGAATTGCTCTTCAAACAACTTCTTAGCATTATATTTTGAAAACTCTCTGATGAATTTCTTCTTCAGAGGATCTTCTTGTCCTTCTAGATTAGCGCGAATACGGTTTTTAAACAGCACATTTGCACCATTTTTCATCAAAAGAACTGCTGCTTCAGTCGCTTCAACATCAGTTACTTCCAATGCATTATTTAAATCAATCCATTCTGACACGCCGCCCATCGCATCGAATTTTTTTGCGATTTCTCGCATTTCATTAAGACTGTACCCCTTTTCAGCTAATCCATCTCCCAGCATTTGCATACCAGCATGATTTTCGGCTCTTTCACCGTTCGTTAAGCAAACTGCGCGTTTCATATCTTAATTTATATAATTCCCTATAAATTATTTATGTTGTTCAATTTAGAACACCTATTTCTGTTAAATTAGTATTTTGTACTGTTTCTTGTGGTGGTTTTATACAACATGTTTCTTTCATTTTAATATAATAAACGATACAACTAGAAGAAAGTGTAACAACATATGAAACACCGATTAAAACATCTGGTTTTAGTGCAGAATAAATTAACCAAGATATACTAGCAAACATACGAATGTATAAAAATAATAAAGATATATTTTTTGCACTATTATTTTTAACAACAGTGTAAACAAATGGTATATTATACGCGAAATTTAATACATTTCCAATAATAGCAAGTGTTAGAAGTGATGGGTCGGAATCTTCCATATAACATATAAATAAGTATCTATTTAAGTAATTATTATTGTAACCGAAATATGGGTTATTGCAGGCATAAGGTGTAAAAAATTGAAACACATTTTATGGATATAGAGAAAGCATTCACAAACTCTCAAAACAGTCAACTGAACAACTTCATTGTCCAAACACCCTCAAACACCCTCAAACACTCTCAAACAAGTTCTCAAATCACTTCCCAGTCGTTTTCGAACACCACATCAAACCAACCAACCATGCCGCGTTACTCGTCTTCCCGCCCGACTCCCGGCCGCGGCTACCAGACGCTGCCTGATGGGATGTCGACGGAGCACGATCGTCGTCAGGACGATGCCCCGGAATGGGCGAAGAATCCATTCACTCTCTATATCTCGTACCTTCACGCACACGTGCCGGAGAAGATGCTGTTCTCGGTGCTTCGCCAGACCGGCATCGGGATGATGCGTCGCACCGGAGCGATCGAACTCACCAAGCACGACGCGCGGGATGGAGGATACCCGTTCCAGTCGGCGAAGATCCACTTCGACTTCCTCTTCACTCGTGGTGAGCACCGCGAGCAGAACCTGCAGGTCCTCGACCACCTCCTTCATGGGGGTGAAGATTCGCACTTCCAGGTGGTCTACCAGGCATCTCGCTACAACACGAAGTCCGGCAAGGACGAGCCCGATCGCTTCTGGAAGGTCAAGGCCTGGCGAGAGGGGATGCGGTCTGTGTCGCCTGTCGATGCTCCGTCTCTCAAGATCAGTCTCCACGGCGGTTCAGTCGGTCCGAAGCACACCAAGCAGTCTTCTCAGCAGCTCGCTCGTGCTGATGCGAGGCGCGCCACCAAGCAGGAGCGCGCTGCGGCCGATGCCGACGGGTTCGTCCAGCCGAAGTCGCGTGGTGCCGAACCGACCTCGGTGGGGACCAACCTCACCACCGAGTCATGCGGTCAGACGGTCGGTGGCGTTTTCGCTGCCCTCGCCGAGCCCCCGTCGGGATCATCGGGCGCCGATTCTCCTACTCCGATGACCAAGTCTGCTAAGAAGAACGCCAGGCGTCGCGCTGCCAAGCAGCGCGAGACTGAGGAGGCGAAGAAGTTCCCGTCAGTAGAGGTTGCCGCGGTCATCGCCGATCACATCGAAGCCACGCCCATGACGGATGCGGAGATGGCCGAGTGCGATGCTGAGATGGCAGCTGCCTGTCAGGCACACCAGCCTCACCCGTCCAATGGCGAGATCGCTGATGCGGCAGCCGAGTTCCTTGCCGAGTCGCAGATTCGCGAGGAGGGCGCCGAGAACGCGGCAGCCTGGCATATTGATGCCGCCACCGGATCGATGCTCTATCACGACGAGATGACCGCAGCCGATGCGGCAACCATCGTCCCAGCACACGAGGTGCTCGACGTGGATGGCCTGCACGCCGCAATCAATACTGCCGAGGGCAACTAGTGAACGCCCACGATATGGAAAGACATCTAATCAAAAAAAAACAAAAAAAACAAAAAAAAACCCCTGTTCCCTTTGCATAGTAAATTTTAATCTTATGTAATATTAATAATCTTGCGCAATTTAATCATCTTCTTCATTAAACACGTCGTTGGGTCAGACGTAAAATGACACCACAGCCCGGTTAGCTCAGTCGGCAGAGCATCAGACTTTTAATCTGAGGGTCGCGGGTTCAAGTCCCGCACTGGGCTAAACATAAGGTTTTTCAACTTTTTTTTTGTCACCGGTTTCTGCTTTTTGTAACCGGTTTCTTGACTAGTTCATTATAGTGTACTATTGAGACACCACTTGAAGTATAATTTTGTGCTTATGAAGAAGCACACTATGTCCAATACAATGGCAGCGTTCTTCTCTCTTCCACACTATAACGATCCATTTCTATACATCCTTCTAAATTCTGTAGTTTTCATTAACCTTTAAATTTTCGAGCGTCGGCGAGCGCGCGAGCAATTCATTGAGCAAATCGTCTGGACCGGACTTATACGGTCTTTTTTTATCACCGGTTTCTGCTTTTCGTCACCGGTTTCTGAGTTTATCGTAATACCCCGCACCTTTCGCACTATTGCACGGTATTTATTTTTTTTTTATTTTTATGTGTTCTTCTTCTTCTAGTTCTTTTCCTACCATGTGATGAACCAGGAGGATCAAGGTCCGAAAATGGTGTGTGCCAAGTACCAGATGGTCCAGTCTTACCAGGTTTTGCTTGTGTTTTACCATAAATTAAATGAGCAGATGCCCAAAGTGTAAATAATTTTGTTAATGATTTTTTTATTTTTGATGTTATAGTAGGAGGAGTTCTTTTTTTTTTTCGAGTTGTTAAAGGTGTTCTTTTTTTTTAGTTGTTAAAGTAGGGGTTTTTTGAGCATTATATATTAAATTGATAAAAAACTTTTAATCTATGATAAAATATGTAGTTCAGTATGAAGACGAACCATAAAACAAAATCACCAATGTTAATCACGCCAATGAAATAAGAACGGAACACATAAATCGGCAAATTATATTCTGGATTAAAATAATATATATATATATATATTAAATTATGTTTGGATACTGTGTTTGGTTGCAACTTTGTTCAACACACAATTTAAATAATGTTATTAAACAATTTTATACATTTTTTAATACAGAAAAATATTTAGCACACGCAACATTAGATTATAATATTAATAACTTTAGTAAGGATAATTATATAATTGATGACTTAATAAAAGACGGATAAATATATTTTACAGAAAGTAATAATTTTTTTTCTGCACAACAAGACTATGTTTTTAAAAGTAATCCCATCAAAATATTTCATATATCTTTGGCGTATAAGGTTAATAAACCATTTACAGAAGTAGAAAAAACACATTTACAATCATTAAAATTAGACGAAGAGATAAAAAAAGAGGATTTACAAATAAATCTTTGGAATTGTGATAGTAAATATACGATGAATTGGAAATTAGTCAATTGCGTTTTATGAAAACAACAATAATATCTCGACACCCAAATCCCCATGTTTCTTGAGGACGATGAGACAAATTTCCACAGAATTGTAAAATAGACTTTGATTCAACCTTATGCGTGATTTTTTTTCCATCTTTTTTATATTCAAAATCGCCACCACCTACTGTAATATCTTTTCTCAAATAAAATATTACTGTATGCACTTTGCACCTAATAACTGCGTGATCATCTTTATGCCAGGTAGACCATTGATACTTTTTTTTCTCAAAACCGCAATTTCTTTGATGAAAATCAACACACCATTTTTTTTCATCAAAATTAGTAACACCGTTGTCCCCCAAACAACGAATAGCACGTTCTATAATAGGTTTCGTAAGTTCAATATGGTTTTTTTGTTTTTTTTCTTTGATATGGTACTCCACATTGCTGTGAACATCATATGTTTCGAATCGTTTTTTTCTTTTTGGAATATAGTTTTTATGTATTTCTGTAAAAGTATCTACTTCTGTATGAGTCATTTTCTCAGAGTTTACGCTCATGATAAAACACGTTGAGTTGCGGCAGGACTAGGTTGATGTTAAAATACTTAAGAAATAAAATCAATTTATTATATATTATAATTTTGACTTTGGATAAATTGACTCCTCGATTTTTTTTTTAAAATTAAAATTAATTTTTTTTTCCCATATGTTAATGACTTCGTTGTTAATATTTGATTTTCTTACTACCTCCATAAATCGAATATGATTAATCCACTTTTGTAAATACTCTTCTAATTTCTCATAATCAACCATTGTATATTAATAGTAATTTATATTTAACTATTTTTGAAAAATATCATCATACACTATTTCTGCAAGTTCCTTTTGTTTACTCGTAAACATATATGAACAAAAAGACAACAAAGACTTAATAAAAAATAAACTTGAACCTATTACAAAAAAATAAGAAGATAAATCATCTTGTTTAAAATCTAAAACACTTCCAACCATTAAAGATCCTGTTGCAAGAACGTACAATATATTGCCCATAAGCATAATATAATTAATATCACGATTAATCTGTAAATAATTTATATTTGTTTAATAACAATATCTGCTTCGTTTGCCAACTCACCAACCAACGCATCATTTTTGTAATCATTAATATAATTAATCTCGAAAATACCACAAGAAACAAGTAATTTCATACAATTATAGCAAGGATAATGAGTAATATATGCCTTACACCCATCTGAAATAACACCCCGCCTTGCACAATCAGTTATTGTATTTTGTTCTGCGTGAATGGTTGAAATATTATGATTGTTTCTAACTATTGCTTTATGTTCACAACCCGCAATATATCCATTGTATCCTTGTGCTATAATTCTATTATTCTTAACAAATATACATCCTACATGTAATCTATGACACGAAGAACGAGTTGATGTTAACTCACACAATTTTTTAAAATATTCTTGCCAAGAAGGTCTTTCCATTATTAGTATTTATATTCTTCATACATTTCTAAATGATTTATAACATTTTTATATTCTTGATCAGAAGCTAAAATAATACAGCAAGGTATGTGAGGTTTATTCAAATCAAAATTTGAAACTCTGTCAAGAATATTTTTAAAACTAGCATTTAATCCTATGCCTCCGGCCTTTTCAAATATATAAGCAAATGGCATTCCCTCATAGAGTGCTCTAATCTTTCCACTTGGATTTTTACTTGTTGCAGGGTAGTAAAATATACCATCATTTAAAAGTATGCGATGTGCATCGGCAACAAGAGTTCCCACCCATCTCATACTATAATTATCTTTTCTGTATTGCTGAATAAGATATCTTATTTCAGGATTGTAATCATATGATTGATTAATCGAATAAATTTTCTTTTTATCTTTAATATCATTAAAATTAATTTTAATTGGAACATTATTGTTAAAAATATCCCTCATTAATATTTCATTTTTATATGTATATCCCATAATACTTTTTATTCCATACAAACAATATCCCGCATCAACAATATTTAAAAGTTTATTTGTCATTCGGCAATATTCATAAACACCATAAATGGAACCAGTATTAATATTACACGAATAATTTGAACTTCCATCGAGAGGATCAAATGCCGCGATAAATGTGTTTTTTGTTGTATCAATCTCATAATCCTCAAACAAAGTTAGATTTTTAGTTTCTTCAGAAATATATCCAACAATATTTAACTTATTGTGTTTTAAGTGATCTACAAAAATTTTTTCACATAATAAATCAATATTTTTGACTTCATCTCCGGATTCATTTATTTTCCCTGAAATATGATTATCAGTATTTGTTCTTAAAAGAATTGAAATATCAATAAATATATTTTTAAAAACTCCTTGAAACGCCATAATATATGTATTTATTTTTTGTCTCTATATTCATTAAAAAATTGAATGATATTTTTTCTATTGATATTATAATAAGCATGGCGTCTTCACGAATAGTGTTAAAAAAACAACTAACTAAATATGGTAAAGAAGTAATATTTGAGACAACTAAATTACTTTCAGAAAAATATAACTTTTCTAAAGAGGAAGCACTTTTATATCTTCTTCCAACTCCACCGCCTAAACAAAGAAAACGCTGCGAGGCGCCTTTCAGTGAACTTATAATCGCATCTATTTTGAGCAATACGTCGCAGACTAATTTTCCACTTGACTACTCTCGAATTATTGTGTCAACAGATCAACTAGAAGAATATAAATGCGATATGGCAAAAAGAAGTTCTAAAGTATTAAATGAGTGGTTTACAAAATGTAAACAACATTCTATGTCTTTTCATAAACAACTTGGCATTTGTCAACATCAAGACAATATAACTTGCTATTTAACAGGTAAAACAATAAAGGAACCCACAATACTTGAACTCGTAAAAGATATTGAAAAAAAACAACGAAAGGCAGACATTTATATTTCAGTTAATACCAATTCACATCATCCTGTACCGACAAAATGGATTGGTCTAAGTGTGAAAACCACCCCCAACGACCCAATGTCTAATTGGTCTGTTGAAAAACTAATTTCACAAGTAGACAAACAAACAGCGGCAAAACTAAAGGAAACAAAAATAAAAATTCTAGAAGATAATGGAATAACAAGAAAATGGAGAGAAAATAAAGAAGAAAATAGAAAAAAATACAATGAAATAATGTATGGATACAATGAATACAAAACAATGCTCCACATGTGGATGACTGAACCCAATAACAAAGAATATATCCAAAAAATAATTGCAGAGGCAGCTGGTTCGTCTATTACCAGATTCAAAATGTTTAAATATGACGGAAACAAATTTACGAATCTTTCAGAGATATATCAAAAAATCATAAAATCAAAAAACTTTAATATAATTGTGGATTCATCAAGCACCAAATCGCATCTCGAAAAACTAAAACTAAACCCACATCACAGTATAACTTCTGCTAAACTATGGTATTATATTCAAATCGATTCAATTGTAGAATATCGAATCGAAATAAGATGGAAGGGCGATCCATTTGCTTCACCACAAATTCTTCTTATTGGTTGCGATTAAACCAAAACATCTATTCAATATCATAAGATGTTTTGATAACCCATTGTTAAACCGTGGGTCGCCGCCAAACACCGAATCACCAACAGAGATCAAAGTAATCCCACAGTATTTTTTTTTAGTTTGAACATTAAAATATTGCTTATAATAGAAGTTTTTTTCAATTATAATTTTGTCTCTTGATTTATTTACTAATTGTAATTCGCGGAAAAAAGAGAAAGATATGAATTTTTAAAACACGCGAGATTAACACAATCGCGTAATGAAAGATGGACGTCGTCAAACATACTCAATTCACTATGAGACAAATTAATGTATATATTTATTTTATTTATTTCATTTCTAAAATTTGTAACATATAAATAAAATTTATTTGTTTTTAATAAATCATTGTATTTTTCTACCAATTTTGATACATAAGTTAAATACTTATACTCAATATTTATTATTTTAGACATAGCCCATGAAATATCTCTATGTTTTAATTTGACACATACATTTTGTTTATTTTTACTTAAATAATAATTAAGTATAAATGGAGTTTTATCATATTTTTTTATTTTGTAATGAGTGGAAATATAATTATTATCATAATAACTAATAGATTGTTTACTAAATAAGTTTGATAAATGTTCTTTACATTTAATTAATCGGTTTCCCGTGGCATCAATAATATAATTTATATGTTTTAAAGAAGTCAAAATATCATTGTATTCTCGTTTAAATAAAATTGAATATCGATACTTCTCGCATACAAAAAATAAACCATCTCAAACATATTTATATAAGAACCAACATACCCTTCCTTTCCCATACTTCCCAGTATTTTTTTTGCGAATAAATTAATAATACTTGTCTCTTCAATATGCATCGCCCATCTACGAGTATATTTTTTCTTGTATCCATCCTTTAAAACACGATTGTCTATAACTAAAACATTACAATTGGGAATTAGTAGTTTTAAATTAACTGCGGTATACAACCCACACACACACTGCGCCGATAACAACTATATTTTTTGTTTTATTTGTAAATAATGTATCCCAACATACACCCCCCAAATCAACAAAACTATCGCATAAATATTCTTTATTGTTGCTGTTTAAAATACTTTCTAGAAGGTGATAAGTATAAAGTAAATTATTACTATTTAATAAATTATATAAATCGCGTTTACATTTCAAAACGACTTGTTTGTATGTTAAATTTTCATTTTCAATATTATAATGATTTTCAATATTTTTTTTCGTGTCTTCATTTTTTCAATGATAATATTATCATATTCGTTTGATGCTTCGTTTATAAAGTCCTTTAACTTTTGATTATATAAATAGTTATAATTATTTATGAAAATAGTATCCATTATTATAATATCTAAATATTTATATATATGAAAATAAAAACAAGAAAAAAACATTTTAGGGGAGGTTCTCACGGCGATCCAGCACGAAAACGAGCACGAACAGCATCACCAACAGATGCCATACCAGCACGAAAACGAACAGCATCACCAACAGATGCCAGACCAGCAATGATGGTCATGGGTAAATTTCAACCATTTACAATTGGGCATTTAATGGGCGTTGTTCGTCCAATGATCGTGGAATCATTAAAAGGGGGTGGTAAATATGATATATATGTTTGTACATCAAATAAAGAAAATTACACAGAGGATTTAAAACGTAAAAAAATAGAAGAACTCCGAACGTTATTATCGAACACCAAATTATCGTCTAAAGAGAAACAAGAGATAGAAAACAAATTAGAAAAAGCAAAAAAAAAACCAACTGTAGAAGAAGAGTTAGAAAAATTAGCAAATACGTCACCTTCATCAATAACATTAGAAAAAATAGCTAAGAAACAAGCAACTGATACAACACCTCAAGAAGTAATAGATTTAATAAAAAATGGTATATATGTAAATTATCCAGGTGTTAATGATACTCCACTAGGAGCAGCTATTAAAGTATCAATGATAAAAGCAGGACTTAATGATTTAAAAAAGGATACGGAACTGATTCGCCTAGCACGAAAAAAAGAAACGAACCTTTCCGATTTTATAGACAAACGCGTTGATGTTGAAAGTTTTGATAGTTTATTTCCTGCCCTATATTATGTTGAAGAACGACACAGCAAACAAGAAAATATTTTATATTGTGGAACGGATCGTGGTGATTCATATCGTGAAATAATTAAAAAAAAAAAAAAGATGGTTGGAATTGGAAAGTTGAAGTGACGGAACGACAAGAAGTTCCAGGCGTAGTTTCAGGAACTTTATTACGCGCATTGTCCGCGTTAGACAAAGAACATATGAGTGAAATACTAGAATTATTCAAACCATTAACAAGGTATGAATTATTTCATAAAAATTTGGGTATTGAAGATGAAGAACTATCTTTAGAAATATATAAAAAATTAAAACAAAAATTAACTCCAACAGCAGGTAATGTCACAGCAGGAGGAAGAAGAAAAACAAGAAAACGAAGAAAAACAAGAAAACGAAGAAAAACAAAACGTAAAAAATCAAGACGAAGAAAAACAAGACGTAGAATATATTAACAATTCAAATAGCATATAAATAATATAGCATAGATAATATATCATGACGCTGTTGCATTTTTTCAACAGGCATATAGGTGTAACGAAACAAACCGAATTAATAGAAATGTATAAAGTTTGCAATATAAGAGGTTTATATGAACTAACAAATCAAGTAATACCCAATACAAAAAAATTTAATTTAAAATACAGACCACCCATACCAGAACACAAAGCAGTAAACGATATTAAAAAACTTTTAAATGCAAACAGAAAATATAATTCCCTAATAGGTCTCGGATACTATAATACACATATACCATTCCCAATTAAGAGACATATATTAGAAAATCCCAAATGGTATACAGCGTACACCCCATATCAGTCAGAGATATCCCAGGGTCGCCTCGAGGCTCAACATAATTTTCAAGATATGATAAAATCTTTAACTAATATGGAAATATCAAATTCATCTCTACTTGACGAAAGTACTGCCGCGGTTGAAACATTAAATATGTGTTATAATATAGAAAAAAAATCAAGAAATACATTTATTTGTTCAAATACAATGCACCCACAGGTATTAGAAACATTAAAAACAAAATCAAAATTATTAAATATTAATTTAATTATAACCAATTTTAATAATTTAACAAATGATGAACTAACAGACACATTTGGAATTATGTTTCAGTATCCTGACACATATGGAAAAATAAATATGCACGAAAATCTGTTAGACTATGCGAATAGCAATAATATATTATTAACATGTTCGGTAAATCTTATGTCACTAACGTTATTAAAACCTCCAGGGGATTTAAACATAGATATATGTTTTGGAACAGCCCAGCAATTCGGTATCCCTCTCTGGTATGGCGGACCGCATCCCGCATTTATGGCATGCAAGCATAAATATATTAGACAATTACCCGGTAAACTAATTGGAAAGTCTGTTGATGAAAATAATGATGAAGTTTACCGACTTGCTCTACAAACAAGAGAACAACACATAAAAAAAGATAAGGCAACAAGTAATATATGTACATCGCAATCGCTTCTTGCAACTGCGGCAGGTTTCTATGGAATATATCACGGTCCGGATAGACTAAAAAATATATCAACCGATATACATAACAAGGCAAAATTAATAAAATATGGACTTTTAGAAATAGGTATAGATACTGAATACGATAATTATTTCGATACGATCTGTATTAAACCAAAAGATATAACGAAACTGGAAGAATATTTAAATAAGAATAATTTTTTTGTGAGAAGAGACAACGATATAATGACGTTAACCGTAGATGAACAAACAGAATACGATACCTGCATCAACTTATTAAATATATTTTCAATATTTTACAATAGAAACTATATGTTTGAACAGAGTTATATTTTTTTTTTAAATAAATATGGGTTTATCAATGATTTGGATACACAAATTGAGATGGAAATGATGAGAACAACTAGTTATATGGAAGAGGATGTATTCAATAGATATCATACCGAAACCGAATTAGTTAGATATATTTATAATCTTTCTAAAAAGGATTATACATTAACAGAAGGTATGATACCACTTGGTTCTTGTACGATGAAATTAAACTCAGTATCAGAATTAGAACCACTAACATGGGAATCTGTAACTGATCATCATCCATATATGAAAAAGGAATATGTTAAAGGTTATACAAATGTAATAAATGAACTATCAAACTATTTAAAAGATATTACAGGATTTAATAATATTTCCTATCAATCAAACGCCGGTTCGATGGGGGAATATTCAGGTCTGCTTTGTATTAAAAAATATCACGAAGTAAACAATAAAAAAAGAAATGTTTGTCTAATACCCGAATCAGCACACGGGACAAATTTTTCGAGTGCAAAATTAGCAGGATTTGTTGTAGTAAAATTTAACAATAATGATTTTGAAAAATTAGTCGACAAATATAAAAATAATCTTGGGTGTTTAATGATAACCTATCCAAATACAAATGGTATTTTTCAAGAAAATATCGAATATATATGTGATTTAATACATAGAAATGGTGGACTTGTCTATATTGATGGAGCAAATATGAATGCCCAAGTTGGTATAACTAATCCTGCCTTAGTCGGCGGAGATGTATGTCACCTAAATCTTCATAAAACATTTTGTATTCCGCATGGTGGAGGAGGTCCTGGTATGGGGCCTATACTTTGCAATGATAAGTTAAAAAACTATTTTCCCACAAATATATTTCAAGAAAGCAATAAAGATATAAATACAATAGGTTCTATAACTTCATCGGATTGGAGCAGTGCATCAATATTAACAATATCTTATATGTATCTTAAAATGATGGGGACAGATAATTTGAAATACGCAACACAGATAGCATTACTAAATTCTAACTACCTAAAAGATTCCCTTAAAGGTGATTATAAGATAAGCGATACAAATATACATAATAGGGTAGGACATGAATTTATAATTGATCTATCCGAGTTTAAAAATTTAAATATAACAGAAAAAGACATTGCTAAACGTATAATAGATTATAACTTCCACCCAGGAACAATGTCATGGCCGAAACCAGGGGTGTTGATGTTTGAACCAACAGAGAGCGAATCAAAATTTGAATTGGACCGCCTCATCGACGCCCTTATAAATATAAGAAAAGAAATCGATGAAATAAAAGAAGGAAAATATTGTCTTGAAAATAATGTTATAAAGAATTCACCCCACTGCCTGAAAATGATAAAAAATTGGAAATATGACTATTCTATTGAAAAGGCATTCTATCCATCGAAATATCTTGATCATAATAAATATTATCCATCAACATCGAGAGTGAATGATTTAGAAGGGGATAGACAATTAATTAAATTATAGTTAAACAACTTTGTATTGCTTCAGTGTAGACTCAACCACATTCCTAACATTCTCAACATTGACGCTGTTTCCGAGTTGCTTATAAATATGTTTATCTTCTTCAAGAACTTTAAAATTATCCGGAAAAGATTGAAGACGAAGTCCCTCTTTTGGAGTCAAATACCGATTCTCTTTACCATAAATCGGAATCTGTGAAATAGCAACAAGTGTCGGGAAATAGCGCGCGCGCTTCACACGGATTCCAGATTGCCTCATCTGAATAAAATAATTAAAGATAGAATCATTTTCTTTAATTACGCCCACTTGCCATTCCAACTTGGCATAAATTTCTCTTCGTGTCAAAATTTCTTTATGTTTATGATACCAAGCATCCCATTTATCTTTATATTTTTCATACAGAGGACGATTTTTTGTAATATAATCTTGCCTCCACTTTGCCAATCCTGCAAACTCTTCATCGGTATATGTGTTATAAAATTCATTCACCATAATAGTTGGAGAAATCTTCTCACCAACATCAAACACCTGGATCATTTCTTCCCATGATTCAAGACATTTTAGAACATCACCGTTAATAAAATATTTTTGTGGAACATCTTCTACGTTATCGAGATAATCATTAAAACACATTTGATCGGTTTTTTTGTATTTCAAAACAACATCCAAATCCGAATAAATATCTTTACGAATACAGACAAAGTAAATTCGTTCACGCTGTTGAGGAATACCATATTCGTGAGGAGACATCTTAAAATATTGAACATTATATCCAGTCTTGTCAAGTTTATCAAGAATATATTCAATAACCTTTCCATCTCCCACTTTTAGAATATGTTTTACATTTTCAAGGAAAAGGAAGCGTGGGTTTTTCACACGAACAATCCTAATGATTTCATCAAACAAAAGTCCACGATCATCATCAAATGTTTTCTTTTTACCAGCATTTGAAAATGCCTGACACGGGAATCCACCACACAAAATATCAAAATCCGGCATAGTATATGGATTTAGTTTTTTAACATCTGGTTCAAGTTCCATTCCATAATTCATTTTATAAACTTGTCGGCAATATTTATCAATGTCGCATGCAAGAACGCATTTGCATCCAAGAGATTTTAGGACTTGATGAAACCCACCAATTCCACAAAACAAATCAATATATTTAAGCGGTGGATTAATCAACTTAATTTTCTTTCTTTGTTTACGTCCCGTTGTATTTGTTTCAGACATGATTAATAAGATAAAATAATCAATATATTTATATCAATTTTGTATAAATGAATTACATGCACGGATGGTTTTCCAAAAAACAACATAAGAAAGAAAAAAGTAATATATTATTATAAAAATGTTACAGGTTTTATTAAGAAACTACATTCAAATGAGTATTTTAATTCAATAAATTATATTAATATTAGTTAAATGCCTAGAAAAGTAAATAGAAAAAAAAAACACACTTTATCTTATGATCCTCTTCCCCCGCCTCGTGGTCTTCTGTCCACTCTCTCTGAAAGTTTATTTAAAATATTAATTTATAATAGAAATTACTTAATAAATAAACATACTTATTTTATTATTATTATTCCTATAATTTATACATTTTATAATTTATATAAAACATAAAATTAATATTTAAAAACTATTTACCCAAATTGATTTAATATTATATTATTTAGATAATATTAAATATGACGTCATGTAAAGTGATTGAAAATTCCTTATCCTGGATATTTGTTTGCATAAATATATTTATAAAATTTATAAAAGATATTCTTAGATACAATTCAAAATCTACTTATTGTCTGTCAAAGAAGTTTGATAGCGATTTATCGAATGTTTAGTTACCGTTTGTTTGTTTCTTTCAAACATTTTAATTTTATTTCTAATATATTTTGAATATAATATTTCCTTTTCGCTAGATTTTTTATTCCATTTTATATTTTTTATTTGCTCTCTGTTTCTTCCCATACCTTATATAACTATAGTATTTCATCTTTATTTTTATTACAGATTTTGTTTGGTCCATATCAAATGTTTATCCCAATATTCTTTAGAATATTTAACGAGAGTGATATGTTTTTTGTCATTGCTCTGAACGGGATCCATTTATAATAATTAATATGTTATTTAATTAAATCAATTTTTTTATATAATATATAATAATCTTGCCAATAATGTTTCTTCTTGGTGGTGGTGGGGGTTTATATTTTTCACACATATTGCGATATAATATCTTATAAACTATTTATATTAAATTGAAAAATATATTTAGAAATTAATGATAATACACTATAATGACCAAACGACTACAACTTTCAAAAAAAGAAGTGAAAAGACAACTTGAAGAAAACGGATATGTGATATGTCCAAATGTTCTTACACAAGAAGAAATAAAAGAAAGAATTGCAGAAATTAAAGAGTGGCAAAAAACAATTGCAGATCATGACAGAATGCATAGCACGACAGACCCCCATGGAATTTATAAACACCACGAAGTCGGACATCAGCGCCACGCGTGGAAAATAAGAACAAGCAAAAACGTACAATCATATTTTGAACATTTGTGGAAGTCAAAAAACTTAATCGTCTCGTATGATGGTTCTTGCTATATCCCAAAAGACTGGAAAAAAAAAGATAATATTTGGACACACACAGACCAAGCACCAAACAAAAAAGGACTTCATTGTATTCAAGGATTTGTGGCACTCACCAGCAACAAAGAGCGAACACTTGTTGTATATGATAAGTCACATAATCTTCACGCAAAATATTTTGAAGATCGTGGAATAAAAAGTTCATCTAACTGGTTTAAAATAGATCACGAATATCTTAGAGAAATTCAAGATAGAAAACGGGTTCTTACTGTTCCAGCAGGTTCACTTGTTCTTTGGGACTCTCGGGTGTTCCATCAAAATCAATATGGACGACCAAATAGTGAAGAAAGAATAGTTCAGTATGTTTGTTATCTTCCAAGAGATAATCCAAAATACACAGAAAATGTAAAAAAAAAGAGAGAAAAATATTTTAATGAAAGACGAACAACTAGTCATTGGCCTTATCCAGTAACAGTAAACGGAAAGCAAGCGCGTACATTTGGTGACGAATCAAAAAAAATAGACTATTCAAAATTAACTCCACCAAATATTCAAGATATGGAAGAAGAAATAAAAAAACTTATATAAATAGTATATATGGAAGAAAAAGAATGGGTTTTTTATATTATACAAAACAAAAATTGTACGTACGCAGGTGTTTCACCCGATCCCATTCGACGACTTAGGCAACACAACGGTGAGATAAAGGGTGGAGCAAAATACACAACAAGTAAAAAACCAGGTTGGAAACACGTTTGTATTGTAAGTGGGTTCCAAACAAAAATACAATCTATGCAATTTGAATGGGCAGTAAAACATCAAAAACCCCGAAACGTTGGAGGTATTGTTGCTAGACTAAAAAAACTGAATGAAGTAATAGCAAAAGAAAGATGGACATCCAAAAGTCCTTTATCCAAAGATGTCCCGCTTAAAGTAAATTATATTGAAGAATAAAAACTAATTTAAATATTGAAACAAATAATATTTAATTAACAATAATTTACAAAGCATCATATCTGGTGTTTCACGTGTTGGTGTTTTAGAAAGGTATGTAGCTGCTGCATCAAGAAAACCTCAAGTAACATATTCTTAATTAAATATAATAATAAAAAAGGTATTCAATTTATTAAAGAAAAAAATACCTAGTGTCAATTTTTTATATGCGTGAGGGTAAATAATGTGTTTTTTTTGTTTTTTTTTTTGTTTAGAATGTGTTTAGAATATAGGTAGGAAACTTACTGTGCGGCAATGATCAACCACCCCTTCTCGAAGTCCTTCTTGATGTCAGCAGATGTTGCCCCACGTGTCCGTGCTTCCTTGATGGTCGTAGCAAGTTTGTAGTTCTCGTAGCGTGTCCAGACGGCAGATCCTTCGCGACGACTGTTATTCTGGTCGAAGACGATTTTCTCGTCATCGTCAGGCATCTGTTCGGTGTCGATACGGTGATCGGCATTGCACAGCGGAAGCGATGACTTTTCGCACGACGTGATCTCGAGCACCTGGTCGTTGTCAGAGAACGACACCGTCTTTTTCTTGCTCGCGAGCAACGCCGGCAAGGTGGACGTGGTGCTCGAGGCAACGTCCGGTGCGACCAACGCGCTGGTCGGCGGAGAGTAGTTCGGCGAAGTGGGGCAGTACAGAGGTGATATTGCCGTGTATTCCGACTGCTTTGGTGGAGAGTAGTCGGGAGTGGTCGGCGAAGTCGGGCAGTACGGAGGCGACTTG